>ERZ507086.1071-NODE-1071-length-11372-cov-4.382168_pt1 | contig 11372 bp, 9 predicted proteins | sample MGYA00512292_ERZ507086 | MGnify/ENA metagenome assembly ERZ507086
TGACAGTACAAGCAATATCCCGGTAAACAGCAGGCATGACTGCCCGACCGTCGGGAGCCGGTCATAGCCGAAGTTGTGCTTTGCATAGGTAACGTGGCTCAATGGGCTGACCCAGCCGATCAGAATGTTGATCTGATACATTTCATATTCTTCCTTATGCAGAATCGCGCCGAGCACCCTCGGATCAAGCAGCACACCATACATACTGTAGAGAAGACCCAACACAATCCCACGGTTGCCCGAAAAGAGCAGATTGCCTGCAAGGATCAGGAAGCTCAGGCAGAGGGTGTAGAGGAACAGCAGCAACAGAACCTGCAGCACACAGCCATACGGCGTAATGCTCTCCATCACTTTCACGGTCGACGGCACACTCAGATCTTTCCCAAGTTTGGAATACGCCAGCATTGCCGCCGTCTCGCTCCATACGTCTCCGACATAGCTCATTTTCATGCAAAGCAGTACCGTCGTCAGAAACATAATCGAGAAGGTAGTCAGCTAAAAGTGTTACATCTGTTGTACCGTCTGCAAGAGCTGTACCAACTACTTTTGATGTTGAAGTAATAACCTTCTGCGGACCACATTCCGGATGGTTCTTCCATGCAGCCTCAGTATCTATCTTGCTGCTGTCCTTAGGGTTCTCGATCTTGTTACCTGTTACATACACAGTATCGCCAATGCAGTTACCGTTCATGATTGTGTTGTAAATCTGAACTTGTGTATCTGCACTGAAGATTACGCAATATAAGTTCTTGCTGCCGGCATTCTGAATTTCTTCAGCGTTGCCTGTCTTTGTTATATCATAAGAATAAAGATCGTCGCTTTCCTTTTTGCACACTTCTTTCTTTGTCTGCCAGCTTGGCCATTTACCTGTACCGTCAGCTCTCCAGACGTGGCAATAGATCTTGCTAAAGTTTTTCCAACCTGCACTCTTTACATCAAAGTAAATCTTTGTGCCGGCACCTACCTGTGACTCGTCACCTGCTGCTACTGCTGAAGAATCATCAGCTGCTACTGCAGACTCGTCATTTGCTGCTACTGCGTCCTCTGCTTCAGCTGCACTTGCTGCAAATGCGCCTGCTGAAAGTACTAATGTTGAAGCAAGAGCAAGACTCATTACTTTTTTGAACATTTTAAATCTCCTCCATTGTTCATTAACTTTTAGGAATACACTATTCCATTGGAATTATTATACATCAAACATTACAAAACTTCAATACTTTAATTTCTTTTTATCGTTGTTTTAATATACAATCTTGCTAGACTGTTTTTAGTAGTTCTAAACAATAATAGCAATAAATTGCAAACTTTTAGACAACAAAAATCAAATTATGTGGATTTCGCAACATTTATGCCTTAATCATACCATATACAGTTTCTTTAACGATAGCGAGTGCTTCATCAATCTTTTCAGGATTTTTTGCACCTGCCATAGCCATATCCGGCTTACCGCCGCCGTTGCCGCCCGCTGCCTGTGCAACAGCCTTAACGAGTTTGCCTGCATTTACGCCGAGTGCCTTAGCGTCTTTACCGCAAGATGCGGCAAATGTAACCTTGCCGTCATTTTCACAAGCAAGTACAACTACAGAAAGCGGAGCAACATCTTTTGTTCTCTCACACATTGCACGAAGTGCGTCAGCGTTTGCATTGTCAATTTTTTTAGCAATAATTCTTACGCCGTTTTCAATTTCAGAATTAATAAAGAGGTTGTCAACCTGCATAGCAGCAAGCTTTGTGTTAAGCTCTGCAATTTCTTTCTGCTGATCATGAAGTAAGGTTGCAATCTTCTGTGCACCCTCTGTGAGTGCTTTTGTATTTGAAATCTTAAGTGTTTCGCAAACGTTGAGTACAGTTTCACGGACATCGTTCATATACTTAAGAACTCCGATACCTGTAATGGCCTCAATTCTTCTTACACCTGATGCAACAGAACCCTCCTGACGGATTCTGAACAAGCCGAGGCTTGATGTATTTGTAACATGTGTACCGCCGCAGAACTCAACTGAGAACTTACCGATGCTTACAACTCGTACAACATCGCCGTACTTCTCGCCAAACAATGCCATAGCGCCGAGTTTCTTTGCCTCTTCGATTGGCATTTCCTTTGTAACAACAGGGATAGATGCAAGAATCTTCTTGTTTACAAGGTCTTCGACTTTCTTAAGTTCTTCATCTGTGAGAGCCTCAAAGTGAGTAAAGTCAAAACGAACCGAATGGTCTGTTACAAGCTGACCTGCCTGATGAACATGATTGCCAAGAACTTCACGAAGTGCGGCCTGTAAAAGGTGAGCCGCTGTGTGGTTACGCATAATATTTGCTCTTCTGTCAAAGTCAACGATTGCACGAAGTTCTGTGCCGACCTCAAGTGTACCGCTCTTAATTGTACAAGAATGGAGATAAACACCCGAAGCATCCTTAGTTGTATCGTCAACATCAACCTCAAGAGTACCCGATTCCATTACACCTGTGTCGCCTACCTGTCCGCCACTCTCTGCATAGAACGGAGTTTTGTCGAGAACAACAAGAGCTGTTTCGTTTTCGCCGACGCTGTCAACTCTGATACCGTCTTTAATGATGGCAAGAACCTTGCTGCCTGTATTAAGGTCAGTATAACCGCAAAATTCTGTTTTAGCAATATCTGAAAGGTCTGTTGAATCCGAAATCCAAGCGTCTGTATCTTCTTTCTTTCTTGCATCTCTTGAACGCTGTTTCTGCTCTTTCAAAAGCTCGTGGAAACGGTCAACATCAACATCAATACCCTGCTCGGATAGAATTTCTCTTGTAAGGTCGATTGGGAAACCGTAAGTATCGTTGAGCTTAAATGCGTCCTCACCGCTGAGTACCTTAATGTCCTGATCATCAACAATGCCCTGCAAAAGTTTAAAGCCCTGGTCGATTGTTTTCTGGAAACTCTCTTCCTCAACTCTGATAATCTTTGTAATAAAGTCCTGCTTTTCTCTTAATTCAGGATATGCCGATTCATTTTCTTTTATTACAGTTTCGCATACCTTATACAAGAATGCGTCTTTGTATCCTAAAAGTCTGCCATGACGGGCTGCTCTTCTGAGCAAACGGCGGAGAACATAACCCTTACCCTCATTTGACGGAAGAACACCGTCGCCAATCATAAATGTTGTGCTGCGGATATGGTCGGTGATAACTCGGAGTGAAATATCCTTTTTATCGTCTTCACCGTAATTTACACCTGTAATTTCGGAAATCTTCTTCATAATATTCTGAACAGTATCAACCAAGAAAAGGTTATCAACACCCTGCATTACGCAAGCAAGTCTTTCAAGACCCATACCTGTATCAATGTTAGGATGAGCAAGCGGAGTGTAGTTGCCGTTGCCGTCGTTTTCAAACTGAGAGAATACAATGTTCCATACCTCAACAAAACGGTCACACTCGCAGCCGACATGACAGTCAGGTTTGCCGCAGCCCTTTTCGTCACCACGATCAAAGTAAATCTCCGAACAAGGACCGCAAGGACCTGAACCGTGCTCCCAGAAGTTGTCTTCTTTGCCGAGTCTTACCATATGAGATGGCTCAACACCGATTTCTTCGGTCCAAATCTTGTAAGCCTCATCATCGTTTTCATAAATAGATACATAGAGCTTATCAACAGGCATTTCGAGAACTTTTGTAAAGAACTCCCATGCCCAAGCTGTAGCCTCGTGCTTGAAATAGTCACCGAAAGAGAAGTTACCGAGCATTTCAAAGTATGTGCCGTGACGGGCAGTAATGCCTACCCTCTCAATATCGGGAGTACGGATACACTTCTGACAGGTTGTTACACGCTTTCTCGGCGGTGTAACCTCACCTGTAAAATACTTTTTCATAGGAGCCATACCGCTGTTAATAAGCAGAAGGCTGTTGTCGTCCTTCGGAACAAGTGAAAAGCTCGGAAGTCTTAAATGACCCTTACTCTCAAAAAATGAAAGAAACTTTTCACGAAGTTCGTTAAGTCCTGTCCATTCCATTAAAAATCTCTCCTTAAAAAATTTGCAAAATAAAATCCTGCCCCATAAAAATGGGACAGGAGAATAATTCCTGCGGTACCACCCAAATTGGTGCTTAAACACCCTCTTTGAGTAATCTTACGATTACAATCCTTAACGCAGATATACGCTGTGCTTAGTCACACAGAGCTCAGGGGCAGCGTGCTGTAAACATTCATAAAGTCTTGCACCGACCGACTTCTCTCTGAAAGAACGAGATACAGCTAATCCCGTCAACGCCAATTACATATACTTTTTATTCAGTAGCATTATAAAACTAATTATTCACAATGTCAAGTGAATATCGGAAATTTTCTGATATTTTTCTTTTTTCGTACCACAACAATCGCATTAATTTTGTTGCATATTGCGACACAAAATGATATAATACATTTATATATGTTTTTATATCACTTTGGAGGAGATTATTTTGAGTGCAAAAGTCACTTTACTTACTTATACGCCAAATCCCGAAATGACGGTTGCAATGGCAGCAAAACTCTGCTACTCACCGTCCGAAATATCAAATATAAGAGATGGTCTTACTGAGGAAAAGGCCGCTGATTTTATAGATATGCTTGCAAACATCGGGCACGGCAGTCCGTTTGAACACGCTTCTTTTACCTTTGGCATTGAGGGCATTTCAAGAGCCTGCTCACATCAGCTTGTAAGACACAGAATCGCATCTTACAGTCAGCAGTCACAGCGTTATGTTGACGGCACAAAGTTTGATTTTGTAACACCGCCTGAAATTGCAAAAAACGAAAAGGCGCTTGCCGCTTATAACAAAGTAATAGAAATGCAGTCAAAGGCTTACAGCGAAGTTCGTGACGCACTTGTTGCAGGATATATCAGAGAGGCAACAGGAAACTGTGACGATACCGATGAAGAAGTCATAGAAAACTTCAGAAACGAAAACAAAGCAAAATTCAATGCTTTTGTAAAAAAAGCAAATGAAGACGCAAGATTTATTCTTCCTAACGCATCAACCACAAAAATTGTCTGCACTTTTAATGCAAGAAGTCTTGAGAATTTCTTTGCACACCGCTGCTGTAACCGTGCACAGTGGGAAATCAGAGATGTTGCCGAGCAAATGCTTAAACAATGTCTTGAAGTTGCTCCGCATTTATTCAAAAACTGCGGTCCTGCGTGTTTGTTTGGCGCTTGCCCCGAGGGTAAAATGAGCTGCGGCAAAATGAAAGAAGTACGCAAAAAATACGGCAGAGAGTAATATTTTAATTATATTTTAGAATAATAGAAATGGATAGGAACAAAAATGAGTGCAAAATTCATTGTAATAGAGGGTCTTGACGGAAGCGGAAAGGCTACCCAAACAAAAATCCTCTTTGATAAAATTTCAGCAATGGGAAAAAGCATTAAAAGACTTGAATTTCCCGATTACGCAAACGAAAGCTCGGCACTTGTAAAAATGTATCTCGGCGGAGAATTCGGCAGTAATCCGAATGATGTAAACGCTTATGCCGCTTCGTCCTTTTATGCGGTAGACAGAGTGGCAAGTTTTCTTAAATTCTGGAAAAAGGATTACGAAAACAGTGATGTGATTTTAAGCGACAGATACGCTACATCCAATATAATTTATCAGATGTCTAAACTTGACAAATCGGAGTGGGACAACTTTATTGAATGGCTGGAGGATTTTGAATACAATAAACTTTCTGTTCCTAAGCCCGATAAAGTTATTTATCTTGATGTTAAACCCGAAGTATCGCAAAAACTTATGAGCAAGCGTTACGAGGGTGACGAAGGCAAAAAAGATTTACACGAAAAGAATTTTGCGTTTTTGCTTGAATGCAGAAAATCTGCTTTATATGCCGCTGAAAAATGCGGTTGGACAATTATTGACTGTTGTGAAAACGGTGAAATCAAGCCGATAGAATCAATAGCAGAGGAAATAGAAAAGGCGGCCGAAATTAATACTTTATGCTAAACTTTAAGCTGATAGAAAAATCCGATATAAATAAATTTCAGAAATACTACGACAATCCGGAGGGAATTTCACTTACTACCAATATTTTGAGCGCATACCTCTGGAGAAATGAATATAATATAAAATTTGCTTTGTACAACAACTGTTTAATAAAAGCATATTTTAATAACGATGACAGCGTGTGGGGATATTGCCTGCCGCACGGCGAAGATATAAAACCCGCTGTCGAAGAAATCATAAAGGACGCACACGAGCGTGGACAAAAACCTTTTATCGTAATGCTTACAGACGCACAGAGGGTTAAACTCGAAACCCTTTTCCCGTCAGAATTTAACTATGAATTTTCACCCGAAAATCAGGAATATGTCTATTTGTCAGAAGATTTAATAAATCTTTCTGGCAGAAAATTCCACGCAAAGCGCAACCATATTTCAAAGTTTAAGAACTGTTATCCCGATTACAGATTTGAAGAAATAACGAATTCAAATAAAGAAGACGCTTATAAAGTAATGCTTGATTGGTGTGCCGAAAATGAAATTGATATTGAGCACTACGAAGAAAAAAATGCAATCAGAGAGGCTCTTGACAATATGGAAGAATTTAAAATGCATGGCGGAATTGTTTATGTAAAAGACAAAGCTGTTGCCATGACTCTCGGATGCGAAATCTCCCCCATTGCATTTGATATATGTTTTGAAAAAGCTTTGCGTGAATACGACGGCATTTATGCAGTAATTAACAATGAATTTGCCAAAACGCTGTCTTCTTATAAATATATAAACCGTGAAGAAGATATGGGTATAGAGGGACTTAAAAAGTCCAAACTCTCATATAATCCCATAATTCTGATTGCGAGGTATAACGCAACATTAAAAAATGATGGAAATTAATTTTTGTAAACCCGACAGTTCCGATATTAAATCACTTAAAAAGCTTTGGCTTTCATCTTTTGATGAAGAACCGAAAGCTGTTGATTTATTTTTTGACAAATGTTTTAACGCAAAACAAACTTATATTGCAAAGTACGGCGAAAAAATCATTTCCGCACTTTATCTTATAAGTGCAAGTTTTAACGGTCAAAAAGCTCATTATCTTTGCGGTGCGTCAACCCATAAAGATTTTCGCAAGCAAGGCATTATGAGCAAATTAATTAAATACGCTCTTGAAGATTCGGCAAAAAGCGGAGATAAGTATTCCTTTCTTTTCCCTGCAAACGATAATCTTTATAACTATTATCAAAATTTCGGTTATCGTGAAAACTGCATTGCTTATATTTCCGATTTTTCAAGAAATGATTTACTTTCTTTGCAGGAATTAAATTTCAGCGAAAATAATATTCTCAAGCAAGGTAATGACTTTAAGAATTTTGCTGTCGAATATTATTCAACATATAATATAAAAAATGTTAAAAGCAAAAATTATTTTGCATTGTTTGAAGAAAATGAAAATACGGCAGAAGTATTTTACTTTGAATTTGAAAAAAACAATTTAAAAAATATGATAAATGATATTCTGCAAAATACCGATGCCGAATATTTCAGATTTACACATAACAAAATATTTGAAAACGCACAAAAAATCCGATATGGAATGGTAAAATCGCTTGACAGCAAAATCACCGTGCCAAAGGATATTTATATAGGAATAACATTAAATTAAGTATAGAAAGGGTATTGCTATGTTTTATTTATTTTTAGCAGACGGATTTGAAGAAACCGAGGCTCTTGCACCGCTTGATATGATGCGCAGAGCAAAAATTGAAGTTAAAACAGTAGGAGTTACAGGCGAATTTGTAACAGGCTCACACGGTGTTACCGTTAAAGCCGATTTAAAACCCGAAGAAATATCATTTAATAACATTGACGGCGTGGTTCTTCCGGGCGGTATGCCGGGAACCGTTAATCTCGGTAAATCGGAAACTGTGACTAAAGCGGCTGTTTACTGTGCAGAAAACGGCAAAATTACCGCTGCCATCTGCGCCGCTCCGTCTGTTTTGGGTAACCTCGGAATACTTAAAGGTAAAAAAGCAACCTGTTTCCCGGGATTTGAAAAAGAACTTGAGGGAGCAACATACACCGCTGCTCCTGTTGAAATTGACGGCAATGTAATTACAGGCAAAGGCGCAGGCTGTGCAATTCTCTTCGGCAAAGCTATTGTAGAAAAAGCAGTGTCTGCCGAAGCTGCAAACAAAGTCTGCGGTGATATGCAATGCCCATAATAAATATAAAAGAGCAAAAAAATTCACTAAGAGCAAAGCATAAGAAAATCAGAACAGCCTGTCCAAAAGAAATCAGAGCCGCTCTTGACAAAACATTGTTTGAAAAATTTGTTGATTTGAAAGAATATAAAGAGTGCAGTATTCTGTTTGCGTTTGTATCTATGCCGATAGAAATTAACACCTACCCTATTCTTGAAAAGGCGATTGCAGACGAAAAAATACTTGCTCTGCCAAAATGCAGACAAAGTGAGCCTGTTATGGACTTTTATAAAGTAACATCACTAAGTCAGCTTATAGAGGGCAAATATTCCATTATGGAGCCTGATACAGAAGTCTGCGGCAAAATTACCGATTATTCAAACGGTCTTTGTCTTGTACCCGGATTAAGTTTTGACTTATACGGCTATCGGCTCGGTTTCGGAAAAGGCTATTATGACAGATTTTTAGAACAGTTTGGCGGTACAACGGCAGGTCTTTGCTACTCAAGATGCATTGAGCAAAAACTACCGCACGGAATATATGACAAGGCTGTTGACATAATAATAACTGAAAAATTCACAAACGATACACGAAATGTGTTTGAAAAAGGAATGGTGTAAGTGAACGAAGAAAATAATATTCAGAACCTTGAAGAAAAGCGTCGCCAAAAAGCAAAAAGCTTTACTTTAAATATTCAGGACGACATCTATGACGAATCCGCAAAAACAGAAAACAACGAACCCGAAGAACTTAACTCTTACAGCGGCGAAGATGTTAAGGAACAGATGGAAAAAAATTCTAAGCAGGCTTTAAAAAAGAAAAAGAAAATAGACAAAAAACTTTCAAAAGCCAAAAATAAGCGTAACCGCAGAGTTTTCAGAGTTATCTGGTTGGTTTCCGTTATAATTGTCGGTGCTATGGCAGGTATGTTCTTTGTGGCAGGCATTGACGATATGCTCGCTATCAACCGTACCGAAGAAAAAAATGTAAGAATAGAAATCCCTGCAAATCCGAATCTTGACACAGTTGCAACCGTTCTTGAAAAGAATAATATCATTGATGATAAAAACTATTTCAAACTGTTTGCAAAATTTACAAAAGCGGATGACGATTTTACACAGGGTACATATGACATCAAAACAAATTTGGACTACGAGGCAATTATCAACTTCTTGCTTAGCAGTGTAAACCGTACAGATACAGTTGAAGTAACAATTCCGGAAGGCAGAAATGTCCTTGAGATTGCTAAGTTACTTAAAGAAAAAGGTGCTCTCGCCGATGAAGACAAGTTCCTTGAGCTTTGTAATTCAAACCATTTTGACGATGAATATTCATTCTTAAAGGATATTACAAATGCAGATGACCGTTACTACAAACTTGAGGGTTACCTGTATCCTGATACTTATACATTCTATGAAAACGAAGATGCAGAGAATGTTATTTATCGTTTCCTTAATAACTACGAATCAAAACTTACCGAAAAACAAGATGTTCCGGGTTATGATAAGGTAACAACCATTGAAGATATGCTTAAGAAGAACAGAAGCGACTATACTCTTGACCAGGTTATGATAGTTGCGTCAATCATTCAGTCAGAGGCTGCCGATACAGACGATATGTATTACATTTCTTCTATTATCTACAACCGTCTTAATGCCGATGAAGATATGGGTGTTAAGTATCTCGGTCTTGACTCTACTAAATTCTACCCGTACAGAACACAAGCTGATATTCCTGAAGACGCAAGAGATACTTTTGAAAGTTCATATGACACATATTCTAAAGAAGGCTTACCGGCAGGTGAAATCTGTAACCCGGGTATGAATGCAATTATCGCTGCGCTCAATCCTAAGGATACAAATTACTACTTCTTCTGTCACGATAAAGACGGTAACGCTTATTATGCTTCAACAATTTATGAGCATAACGAAAATCTTGCAAATATTGAATAATTAGGAGATTATAATATGATTACAAGACCGGAAGTGCTTGCACCTGCAGGCGATATGGAATGTCTTAATTCTGCGCTTTCATTTGGCGCAGACGCAGTATTCCTCGCAGGCAAAATGTTTGGTATGCGCTCTGCATCAAAGAATTTTGACAATACACAGTTAAAACAGGCTTGCGAACTTGCCCACGCAAAGGGTGCAAAATTATATGTAACCTGCAACACTTTACCACGAAATAATGAACTTGACTTTTTACCCGACTATTTAAGCTATGCTCAAGAATGTGGTGTTGACGCTTTTATTATTGCGGATTTAGGTGTTTTTGAAGCCGCTAAAAAATACGCTCCAAAGGTTGCAAGACATATTTCAACACAGGCAGGCGTAACAAACTATGCAACCGCAAATGTACTTTATAATATGGGTGCATCAAGAGTTGTGCTTGCAAGAGAGATTCCGCTTGAAGAAATCGCACAGATGCGAGCAAAAATTCCGAAAGACCTTGAAATCGAGTGCTTTGTACACGGCGCAATGTGTGTGTCGTTCTCAGGCAGATGTCTTATTTCAAGTTATATGACAGGCAGAGATGCAAACCACGGCGACTGCGCACAGCCTTGCCGTTGGAAATATCACCTTTTTGAAGAAAACAGAGAGGGTCAGTACTTCCCTGTAGAGGAACATTCGGACGGCACATACCTTTACAATTCCAGAGATCTTTGTATGATTGAGCATATTCCCGAGCTTGTAAAAGCAGGAGTTTCCAGTCTTAAAATTGAGGGCAGAGCAAAATCAGCTTATTACACCGCTGTTACAACAAATGCCTATCGCCATGCTGTTGACGGATTTATGACTAACGGTGAAAATTATGTGCTTGAACCTTGGATTAAAGAGGAACTTGACAAGATAAGCCACCGTGAATACAATACAGGCTTTTACTTTGGCAAAGAACCGGGACAGGTTACGGGAAACGGCGGTTACATCAGGCATTATGATGTGGTTGCTGTTTGCGAAAAGTCGATTGACGACACCACAACAGAAATTACACAGAGAAACAAATTTCTTGTGGGCGATACACTCGATGTACTGCCGCCAAGCGGTATTCCGTTCAATGTAAAGTGTGTTTCACTTACTAACGAATACGGAAATTCCGTTGATGCCGCACCGCATCCAATGCAAAAGCTTACAATGAAGAGTGATGTAAAAATTCCTGACGGTTCAGTTATAAGAAAAAAGAAAATTTGATATAAAAACTCCCCTGTTAGATCGGAAGAGCGTCGTGTAGG
>ERZ507086.1077-NODE-1077-length-11298-cov-4.566041_pt1 | contig 11298 bp, 12 predicted proteins | sample MGYA00512292_ERZ507086 | MGnify/ENA metagenome assembly ERZ507086
AAAGATATAATACAACGACAAGAAAATAATGTATAATAATATAAAGAAAAAAAATAATAAAAAAATTAAGAAAGGAGGCTCTCTTTATGAACGAAAATACGAAAAATACGTTAAAAGGTATATCAAAAATCGTATTGACGATAATGGCATATAGAACGTACGACGTAGCAAGAGTTATAAGTGCTGTTTTATGTCTGATGGCAGCCCATCAGCAGATTACAGCCGGAAAAGCTACATTTTTTCTTGTCGTTGTATTATATCTTTTTACATATCCAATCATATCAGCTATAATCTACCTCCTTTTGTTGATACCAAAATATATCTCCAAATTCATATTGATGCTTATGAAAGGTGGAAGCGAAACTGGGTTTGACGGATTTAATGATTATAGTGATTATGGATATGGTAATTCTGATGGATATTATGACTATAATGGTTATAGCGGTTATGACAGGAATGATTATGGTAACCAAAATTATAGCAATCATCAGTATCAGAATAATTATAGTCAAAACACTGGAAATAACCATCAAAATTCCAATAGCTCAGATGATAATTACAACAGGGCGTACGAAGAATTCAAGCGGCAATATAACCAGTATTATTATCAGAAGAATAATGCAAATTCCGGAAACAGCAGCCAAAACAGCAATAGAGGTAATTCATACAACAATAATCGGTCATCAGGAAGCACATCTCATGTAAGCGATTATGAAAAAGCTTTAAAATTCTACGGCTTAAAAGTTCCATTCACAGAGAAAGAATTAAAGGAAAAACGTAGAAAGATGATGAAGACCGCACACCCGGATGCCGGAGGCAGTACTAATGAGGCGGAAACAATTAACCAATATTATGATATTTTGAAAAAATATGCGAACTAACAGGCAAGAATTTTGCATATTGTATATGTAAAATTTTACAGAAAAGGAGAAAAAATAATGAGTACTTCAAAAAAAATTACTTTAACCCTCATTTGCCTGCTAAGTATTATATTAGGAACCGGATATTTTCTTGGCCTGGCATATTTTCAAACACATTTTAAAATTGGAACAGAAATAAACGGTTTTAACTGCTCGTTCAAATCGATAGACGATGCGGATGCATTGCTGTCGCGGGAAGTGCAGAGCTATGCGATGGCTGTTAACACCAGAAACGGTGGCGTAGAAAAGATATCTGCAGACGATGTCGGAATGAAGTTCGCTGGAAAAGATGAACTGATTGATATGGTAAATCATCAGAACTACAATTTATGGTTCCTTCCGGAAAATACAAACGTCACTCTTCCGGTTGGATGTTATCAGATTGATGAAACAAAAATGGACGAAGAGTTTAACAGCTTGAAATGTATGAACGATATGGTGAAGCCTGAAAGCGCACATATTGTTGAGACCAATGATTTCTATCAGGTAGCATCAGCCGTAAAGGGGAACGAGCTTGACGTAAACAAAGCCCGTCAGATAATTGAAACAGCAATCAGGCAATGGCAGCCGGAAGTAGACCTGGAAGCATCAGAATGTTATATTGAAGCAGAAGATATTGATGAAAATGTATTGCAGCAGAGATGTGACTTGTTAAATTCAATCCAGGATACAATCATTACATATGACTTTGGAGACAGGAAAGAGACAATAGACTTTGAAAAGATAAAAGATAAATTTATAAACAAAGATTATGAACTGAGCTCTAAAAAAATCCAAAAATATATTGAAAAGCTGGCAGAAAAATATGATACTGTCGGAGTTGAGAGAAAATTTGTCACGTTTGATGACAGAACCGCCAGTGTCACAGGTGGTGATTACGGATGGAAGATAAGTGTAAATGATACAGCGTTAGAGCTGATGAACCTTATAACAGAAGATACGCTTGATGTCGTAAAACCAGTATACGTCCAGACCGCTGCAAGCAGGATGAAAAACGACATCGCTCATTCTTATCTTGAAATTGATGCTTCAAATGATATTGCTGTGATGTATGTTGACGGAAAACCAGTAGTCCAGTCAAAGATTAAAGTTAATGGAGACATCGCGACAGGCTGCTATAAAGTCCAGAGTAAACAGGACATAACAGATGATGGAAGGATAAGAAATATTTCATTTGGAAACTCAAGCATTTATCAATATACAGGAAATGAGTCTTCCGGTTTTTCCGGCTCTGATGACATTTCAGGATTCTCATCAAATGGAGTGAAAGAAAATTGTGCAGCTGTGGATGAAACCAGTATGACAGCAATTTTTAATACTATGCAGGATACATGGCCTGTAATCGTTTATAATAATGAAAATATTGGAGGTTAAGAATTTTATGGAAGATAAAAAAGAAAGTGACGAAAAAGTGAACAATAAAAAAATTATTCGTCATACTATAGTTGTATATTTGACAATAGCTGTTGCGACATTCACTGCAGTAGTGCTTTTATACTCATGTGTGCTTATAAACGCGTACATTCCGTCCGAATCTATGGAAACGACCTTAATGACAGGCGACAGGGTAATCGGCAACCGTCTCGCTTACAAATTTGGCCACGACCCGGAAAGATTCGATGTTGTAATATTCTATGCCCCTGATTCCGGTGAACTCTATATAAAAAGGGTAATCGGAATGCCTGGCGAAACAGTGACCATCAATGATGGAAAGGTTTATATTAATGATTCTGATACTCCACTTGATGATTCTTTCATCAGAGAACCAATGGAGACAGAAGGTAAAAGCACATATAAAGTACCTGAGGACAGTTATTTCATGATGGGCGATAACAGAAATGAGTCTTATGATTCACGGTTCTGGGACAACCCATATGTATCAAAAGATAAAATCGTCGCAAAAGCTTCTTTAAGATACTGGAAGGGTATCAAAATTGTTAAATAATGCCGTACTTAATAACCAGTCGGCAACAGAAACATTTTGGCAAAAAAATAAAGCAGGAGGAAAAAGTCAAATGGATAAAAATAAGAAGACCACCGAAGATGACTTAGAAGAGAAAGACGTCATAATCGGAGCAGAAGAAGCAGACGACGAAATAGAAGACGATGACCTTGAAGAAGATGATAGCTATGAAGAAGAAGCTGAGGAAGAGGAGGAAGAGCCAGAAGAAGAGCCATCAAAGAAATCAAAGCCTCAAAAATCAAAGCCATCTAAGCCATCCAATCCGCAAAAAGAGCCAAAAAAGAAGGCTAAAAAGAAGCATGAAGAGTATGAAGATGAATATGAAGACGATGAAGAATATGAAGACGATGACTACGACGACGAAGAGGGCGGCGGAAAGACAAAAATTATTATCATCGCAGTTGTGATTGCAGCTGCAGTCGCTGCGGCAGGCATCTTCATGTATAACAAAATCACAAAGGATAATGAGGCAGAGCAGCAGCGCCAGGAACAGATGGAACAGCAGCAACAGGTAGAAGATACACAGAAAGAAATCCAGGCTGAAAACGAAGCTGAAGCAAAGAAAAACGCTGAGGAGAACCCGGATACAGAAGAAGAGGAAGAAGATGAAGCAACCCCAACACCAACAGATGAGCCGGCTGCGACATCAACTCCAAAACCGCTTCCAACAGCAACGCCGACAGTGACACCTTTCCCAGAGGAGACAACTGATGATGATGTTTATCACACGCCTGATGATAACGATGGAGTTGTAGATGTCTCAAATGAAGGAACAACAGGTGGAATATCAAATGACACAGAAAACACACAACCAGAAGTGACACAGGCGCCAGCAGGTGTTATCTTTGTAGGAGATTCAAGATTCCGTGCTATGGCCAATATTGCAACCGATAACTCAGACCTTTGGGAATGTTCTTCAACCGGTGATTATAACTGGCTGACAGGAACAGCATTTACAGATGTAGACCCGAGAGTCGGAAAAGGCACAAAAGTATTTATCAGCATTGGAATCAATGACCTGACACAGTATCAGTCTTACGCATCAGCAATTGTCGCGAAAGCTCAGGAGTGGAATGCGAAAGGGGCAACGGTTTACTTTGTATCAGTCGGCCCTGTAGGTTCTGACAGCTATATCTTAAACCAGGATATTGTAAATTATAATACATACCTGTATCAGAGCTTTGCAAATGCAGGAGTTTATTATATTGACGCATACAACTATCTCGTTCAGGCCGGATATGATACAACTGATGGAGAAAACTATACAGATGCCACAAGCATGGCATTATATAACTACATTAACAGCCTTATCGGACGGTAAGACTATACAAAATACAGCCAAAAAAATTGGCTGTATTTTTTTTGCAAAAAAAATTGTAAAAAACGAACCAAAAATTTTTTTTTCAGCATATTGTAATTGCGAATATTTTGATAGAAAAGGAGGTTGTTTACAATAGGCGGGAACGCGCTTGCCCGTCATGAAAAGTAAGACAGCGCCCGCCTGATACACGCGAAACAATCGCGGTATCGCAAAAAAAGAGAAAATGAAGAAGAACCAAAAAATAGGAGCAAAAGAAAGCAGGCGTAAAAGGAAAAAGAAAAAAGGGATATCAGCCAGCGATATAGTGTTAATGCTGATATTTATAATAGCGCTTGCAGTAGCTGCTTTTGCCGGATACAAGCTGTATTCTATTATGATGGAGTATAAAGCCGGCGTTGATGAGTATTCCCAGATTTCCGACACGGTAGTCAAGGAGAGGGATGCTGACAAAGAAAAAATTAAGAAACTGAAAGATGCAAAAACAGGCGAGGAAGCCAAGCACTGGGAATCACCGCTTGATATCGATTTTAAAGAACTTAAATCTATCAATCCGGATGTAGCCGGATGGATATATATGGAAGCTCTTCCTGATATCAGTTACCCGATTGCCCAGGGTGATGATAATGAATTCTATTTACATCATACTTATAAGAAGGAATCCATTTTTGCAGGTTCAATTTTTGTTGACTGTAAAAACTCAAAAGATTTTTCTGACCAAAACACAATTGTGTATGGCCACAACATGAAAAATGGCTCTATGTTCGGAACCCTTAAAAACTATAAGTTGCAGGAAACGGTAGATAAGAGCCCTTATTTTTGGATTATTACAAAAAAAGATGCATATAAATACAAAATCTTTTCAATATATACCGCTAATGTTGACGGCGACACATACACCTTAATAAAAGGCCCGGGAAAAGAGACCGTTGAGTATGCAAATAATATGAAGGCAAAATCCAATATTGATATGGGTGAGTTTGATTTTAAGGAAACTGACAAAATCGTCACATTATCAACCTGCACTGGAGATACAGCGACAAGATTTGTTGTCCAGGGAGTAAGGGTTGAGCCGGAATAAGCTGCAAAAAGGCTGCCGCAAACGGAAGAAAACTCCATAGAATCATTTGGGTTGACATAATCAGAAAAAAAGAATTTCACGAAATTTTCAAAAAATGTTTCAAAAAATTTTTTATTTGTCATATTAACAATAAGCAGCTGAGAAATCAGTTTCTTGCAGTACGAAAAGCTGCAAAAGAACCAGCAAAAAAATATCGCCAAAAAAGCGAAAAAATAAACAGGAGATAATAAAAATGAAAAATAAAATTATTTATGTAGAAGATTTTGTACCAATGTTTGTTCTTCTAGATGGAGGATGTTTAAAAATTATAAATCAAAAACTTATAAGATATTCTATTGGAACAGGTATATCAACGGCAAAAAAAACAGATGATAGAATATTAAATGATGCAAAAGTATTTGATGATTTTTGCGTTAATGAATATTCTTTGAATCCCGTTATAATAAAGTATATTAAATACTTGGATGCAAATTCGATTGATAGCAAATTTTTGAAATTTTTAAAAAAAATTATTATTGAACCCAGATATTTAATTATAAAATTTATGAAAATAATCAATACAAAGCGTATGTATATTATAGAAAAATAGGAGTTAATTTATGAAAGTGCCATTTGTAACATTTAAACCATTGGAAAGAGAATTAGATAAAGAAATTAGAAGTGCATTTGAACGTGTTTATGAACGTTCTTGGTATATTGAAGGCTTTGAGGATAAAAATTTTGAAGAATCTTTTTCAAAGTATTGTGATAGAAAATACTGTGTTGGAGTTGGTAATGGATTGGATGCTTTATTTCTTTCGCTTAAAGCGTTAAATATAAAAGAAGGTGATGAAGTTATCCGTGACCTTGGTTCCCTGGAAGAGGGAATGCAGGCAGAAGCTGCTGATAGATCCGGAGATGTGAATGGTGAAAATACAGAGACAGATAATGCAGAAGAAGGTGTCTGATGGGCGGATTATATGAATATATAAAAATGGCTGTCCAGAATATCCGGGCAAATAAAGGACGTTCATTTCTTACCATGCTGGGAATTATTATTGGCATTGCTTCGGTCATTGCAATCGTTTCCATCGGCGAAGGAACGAAGAATCAGATGAACAGTGAGATCGATGGAATTGGCTCAGGGCTGATCGCTATCGATGTCAGTAATGATGCCATGACGGAAGATGAATGGATCACACCGGATGATGTACAGGAAATCCGTAAGCTCGATACAGTAGGTGGTGTTAGTGTTTCAAACAATTACGATGGTGAAACGGTGACCGGTAAGGGGAATTTTTCTATCATGCTGACAGGTGAAGGTCCCGATGCCAAAATGATCAATAATTCCGATATGAAATATGGAAGTTATTTTGGCGAAACAGAGATTGAAGAGGGCAAAAATGTATGTGTAATCTCAGATACAGATGCCAGGCAGCTTTTTGGTACAGATGATGTTGTTGGTATGAGCCTTGATATTACCTGTTATGATTCTTCAAAATCTTTTCGCATCATGGGTGTCACTACGCAGAAAGAAAATGGAACATTCGTAAGTTATACTTATGATGGAATGCCGGTTACGGTAAATGTTCCGTATTCTTCCATGGATGATCTTGTGGGTGGAACCGATGAATTTTATTCCATTACAGTGGTTCAGGCAGACAAAACACTAGATTCACAGATCGTTGCAGATCAGGTCGTGCATCTTTTGGAGAAACGTCATCAGTGCGCAGGGGAAGACTATTTTCATGTGCAGAGTTTCCAGGATGTCCTGCAGTCAATGAATGAAATGCTCGGTATGGTGACGGCATTTATTTCATTTGTTGCCGGAATTTCTCTTTTGGTAGGTGGAATCGGTGTTATGAATATTATGTTGGTATCTGTTACAGAAAGAACACGTGAGATTGGAATCCGTAAATCACTTGGCGCCAAGACCTCTTCTATTATGTTACAGTTCCTTGCGGAAGCAGCAATCCTTACAGTTATGGGAGGCGTGATTGGAATTATTCTTGGAATTCTTGCAGGTTATGGAATCTGTTCTGTCATGAGTGGAAGCATGGGAATGACGATCACACCGGGAATCAGCCCGACAGTGATTCTGGCGGCAACACTTTTCTCCTGTGCGGTCGGTGTATTTTTTGGAATCTATCCGGCGAAGAAAGCTGCAAAACTCAGTCCGATCGAGGCTTTGAGACGAAATTAAGTTGAATAGTTTTATAAAAACAAAATGGCTCTTCGGTATCCTTTTATAAGGAATATCGCAGAGTCATTTTGGCTTTTAAGGTTTAAACGATCACCTTTTTTCTGTTTTATATTTTATAGAAGAGGGAAGAAAAAGCCCGGGAAGTTTTATCAAGACATAAAGGATGATAAACTTTCCAGTATGTTTTTGGGTTTAGCTGCATATATGACAGGCTTCGCAGGCGGACGGTGCAGTTGCACAGCCGCCGAGAGCGGTTTCGCGTAATTCGGCAGGTAGTTTTTTGCCTACAGTGTACATGATCGTGATCATCTCATCAAGGGGAATGAGCTGCGTGATTCCGGCAAGTGCCATTTCGGAAGCAACGAGAGCATTGGCAACTCCGGCAGCGTTTCGGTTCTGGCATGGATACTCGACAAGGCCGCCGACCGGGTCACAGACAAGTCCAAGCATATTCATCAGTACGGTAGATGCTGCGTGGGTACATTGCAGGGGTGTTCCGCCAAGTAATTCAGTAGCTGCAGAAGCAGCCATGGCAGCAGCAACACCTGTCTCTGCCTGACAGCCACCGACTGCACCGGCAACAGTTGCATTTCTCATGGCAAGATAACCAATGGCACCAGCATTAAAAAGTGCTTTTTGGATATATTTGTCAGAGTAGTTGTAAACTTCCTGAAGGGCAAGTAAAAGGCCTGGAACGATTCCGGCAGAACCCGCAGTCGGAGAGGCCACGATTAGCCCCATGGAAGCATTGGTTTCCAGAGTTGCCATAGCGTAGGTGATGGCTTTTTCAAGCAGTTCCCCGCAGATCCCTTTGCCGGAAGCCTGATGAAGGAAGAGTTTTTTTGATTCACCGCCAATCAGTCCACCCATGGATTTTACAGGGTGTTTGATTGGTGAAAAAGCAGCTTCTTTCATAATCTCAAGAACATGTGTCATGCGAGCGTTTACTTCCTGTTCTTGCATTTCACCAATTATAATTTCTCTCTGGCGCATAATTTCAGAGATTGGAAGATCTTTTTCTGAACATAAAGCCAGAAGTTCTTTGGCATTTTTAAATTCTCTCATCATATTCCTCCTACATCTGTACGATCATCACTTCGTGGATATGCTGATTCTTGCGAATCGTATTTCCAATATCTTCTGGAAGACGTCCATCGGATTCGACGATCGTGTAGGCAATCTCGCCTTTGGACTCTCTGAAAAGGCGCATAAAGGCAATATTTACATTTCGATCGCTGAGACATTTGGTGATATAGGCAGCTACACCCGGTTTATCCTGATGGATGACGATAATAGCACTGTATTCGCCGGAGAAATCGACCTGTACAGAGTTGATCTTTACGATGCGGACTTTTCCGCCGCCAAGGGATTCGCCGCGGACAGTCATTTCCTGACCGTTGTTATTGACCATATGAATGTCAACAGTATTAGGATGAATGTCAGTTTCTAATTCATTAGGAGTAAATGAGAAGGTAAGGCCTTTTTCTTTTGCAATTTCAAAAGAGTTACGGATGCGCATATCATCGGTGGAAAATCCCATGATACCTCCCAGCAGAGCCCGGTCAGTACCGTGTCCTTTAAAAGTCCTTGCAAAAGAGCCATAAAGAGTAAAGTTTACTTCTTTTAGTGGACCATTGATCATTTTCTGGGCTAAAAAACCGATGCGGGCAGCTCCGGCAGTATGGGAGCTGGAAGGTCCGATCATGTTTGGCCCCATTACATCAAATATGCTGATAAAAGACATGTTTTTTCTCCTGATTGTACTTTATTTTTATAGTATCTGTATTTATGAAAAAAATACAGCGAATGTCCTTATAGATATATTGTACCATCCTCATCAAAATGAAGCAATTTAATCAGGTAAAATGGATATTGATGAATAAAAAGAAAAATTTAAAAAAATTAAAAAAAGGTGTTGACAATTTGCTCACTTTGCAGTAGAATACATTTTGTTGTGAGCGACAAGTACTCATAAATACAAAATGTGCGTTTAGCTCAGCTGGATAGAGCGTTTGGCTACGGACCAAAAGGTCGGGGGTTCGAATCCTCTAACGCACGTCATATAAAAAATGGGACAGGACATAAAGTCTTGTCCCATTTTTTATTCGAGTCCAGTCGGACTCGAACGGGTTCGATCTCCGCTCTGCTCCGGTCGTTGCTAAACGCGTGCCACCGGCACGCAGCAACCTCTAACGCACGCTTCGGCGAAAGGCTGGAAACCTTTTCAAGGTTTCCGGATTTTTTATATAAAAGGTCATATTTTGCCATATCTATTTCAAAACAGACATATTTATTGTGAGAAATTGGAAAAGAGGTATTTTTTATATGCTATATTTGATAATTGTTACTGTTAATGATCAGACGAATCATAAACCGGTCTGAAGATATTCCCTTATATTATAAAGCAGATTTTTACGGATCTCTTCGTTTGTTATGTGAGAGGTGTCAAGTTCTTTTATTGTATTGTCATATGCATCAATAACAAGGCGGTCAAAACCTCTCGCTTGGTTTAATCCAGGAAAACTGGCAGAAATTAAGCTGTTGGATTACAGTTATCCTGAGTTTGAACCAACACACAGGGATGTACAGAAGAGATACCTTGAGCATTTTATTTCTTATGCAAATAAGTATCATCTTCCGGCCATACTTCATATTCGTTCCGGGATAAAAGAGGAATCTATATCTGATAGAGGTGTAGTAGATGCTGATGAGGATGCTATTTCTATTTTTAAGGTAAATCCTCCGAAGTTTGGTGCTGTATATCATTGTTTTTGCGGAGATGTTGAAACAATAAAAAGGTATTGTGATGTTGGAGTAAAATATTTTGGAATTGGTGGAAAAATATTTTATGAAAAAGAGCTGGAAGAAACAGTTCGTTTTATGCCGGAAGATAGTCTTGTACTTGAGACGGATGCTCCGTATATCAGGATTCCAGATGTGAAAGGCCCAAATACATCGCTTTCATTATGGGATATTGCAGAGCGGATAGCGATTGTTCGTGGAACTACAACAGAAAAAATAATTGAACTGACGACAAAGAATGCAGAGCGATTATTCGATGCTGGATATGGTGATGTGTAATGTGATAAGAAGAGAGAGGACAAGTTATGATATATGTAATGAGTGATATTCATGGCGATTTTCAATCTTTTTATAAGATGCTTGTAAAGATTAATTTTTCTTCTTATGACGAATTATTTATTCTGGGAGACATAGTTGATAAAGGGAAAGAAAATCTTTGTCTTTTGGATTTTATTTGGAAAAACGGAAATATCTATCTGATCAAGGGAAATCATGAATATTTATTTGAAAGATATCTTCAGGGAATTGTGACAGCAGAAATATGGGATGCTTGTGGAGGAACTACTACTCGACGTGAAGTCGATAGATTATCTGTAGATAAGAAAGCGGATATCCTGATGTTTTTGAAAGGACTTCCCATATATCGGAATATTACTATTAAAGATAAGAGTTATTTCCTTACTCATTCTGGATATCATGCGGACTTTGAGATTATTGATCCAAAGACTGGACTGATTGATATTCAGAAGTCTGTAGACGGTGCTGTTGCATGGGACCAGGAACAATATTTGTTTTCCAATGATATTCATTATATTCCTCAAAAGATCAAGTTTGATAAAAGGATCATAGTCGGACATTATGCAACACTCTTTCTTGCTGAATATAGACAAGCTAATATCTATTATGGAGAAAGATACATAGATATTGATACCGGTAATGAGCGAAGAAATAAGGGTGGAAGGTTAGCATGTCTTAGATTGAATGATGGAAGGGAGTATTATGTGTGATGTTATAATTATCTGATGAGAGGGT
>ERZ507086.1102-NODE-1102-length-11067-cov-3.532419_pt1 | contig 11067 bp, 10 predicted proteins | sample MGYA00512292_ERZ507086 | MGnify/ENA metagenome assembly ERZ507086
GAACAAACTCTTGGTATAAAATGTTGTCAAGATGGGCTTGATCTTCTTTATCGACTTTCAGATGGTTGCAAACGAAATTTATATACTTTTGAAATCAATGATTTAGACGCTATCAATTTATTTCTCCAAGATGTTAAGGACTATTCAACCATGTATTATCCATCCTTAAAACCACTTGATATGCCAGCACTTACAACCAATTCATTAAACGAACTAGACCGCTTGATTTTCGCTTTAAGGAAACACATACAACTTATGCTCCAAACTTTTTAACCCATCAAAAATGGCAGCTCTGTACTCACATAGAGCTGCCACATCTTTTTCTTCTCCCCGTCATATTACTTGTTCTATTCGTCCCTATTTCGTCCTAGAATCATTTCTATGCTCTCTCATGTAAGACTTCTCTGTCTTTTATCGTCAAACGTCTTACAGGACAAATTACGAGGTTGTTTGCTAAATAATGGTGTGTAAGATGCTATGCTGTCACTAGAAAGACTATACAGACTCTTTTCCTGCTGTCGGGACGGGGGATCATCAGCTGTGATCGGGCATATTGTGAGTTACATTTCAACTTAAAAAGTGAAAAAAGGCTCATAAATCATCAGTTCTTATCTTTCTACTGATAATCTATGAGCCTAGATATTCATGCTTGTTATGTATTTATTCATAATTCAGTCTCCTGTTTCTTCGTCAGATACACAGGATTCCCTCCTTTTTTATGGGAACAAGTGTTTTGATTACTATTTTGACTACTCTCGTATCTTCAAAGTCCCAAAAAACCAGTAAAATGGGCAAAAAAATAAAGCTGCTGACGGGAATCGAACCCGTGACCTCCGCCTTACCAAGGCGACGCTCTACCGACTGAGCCACAGCAGCATTTCCATAAGCGGACATTTCTGTCGCTCACATTTGATAATATTAACAGAAAAAGCATACCCTGTCAACAGGCAATTTGATTTTTTTGCCTTTGTGTTTTTTTACATTTATTTCTCGATATTTTTCTCTTGAAATCTTTTAAATCCGGCGTTTTTATGATATGATTAACCTTTAAAGAAACATTCAGGAGGGAAAGAGATGGAAAACGAAACCGTTTCTAAAAATTTTATTGAAAACATCATTGATAAAGACCTTGCAGAAGGTGTTTATGATACCGTACACACCCGCTTCCCACCGGAGCCTAATGGATACCTCCATATCGGACATGCCAAATCCATTCTTTTGAATTACGGACTTGCCCAGGAATACAACGGCAAGTTTAATATGCGTTTTGATGATACCAACCCTACAAAAGAAAAAAGTGAATTTGTAGAATCTATTAAAGCTGATATCAAATGGCTTGGTGCTGACTGGGAGGACAGACTTTTCTTTGCTTCTGATTACTTTGGACAGATGTATGAAGCAGCCATCAAGCTGATCAAAAAAGGAAAAGCTTATGTCTGTGACCTGACTGCCGATGAGATCCGCCAGTACCGTGGAACTCTGACAGAGCCTGGAAAAGAGAGCCCGTACCGTAACCGTTCTGTTGAAGAAAATCTCCAGCTTTTTGAAGAAATGAAAGAAGGCAAATATGCCGATGGAGAAAAGGTTCTCCGTGCCAAAATTGACATGGCATCTCCGAATATGAATATGCGTGACCCGGTTATCTATCGTGTTGCTCACATGACTCACCACAGAACAGGCGATACATGGTGCATTTATCCAATGTATGACTTTGCTCATCCGATCGAGGATGCTATCGAGGGAATCACACACTCCATCTGTACACTGGAATTCGAAGACCATCGTCCGCTTTATGACTGGGTCGTTCGTGAGCTGGAATACCCACATCCGCCGAAACAGATTGAATTTGCGAAACTGTATCTGACCAACGTCGTAACAGGTAAACGTTATATTAAGAAACTGGTTGAAGACGGAATCGTAGACGGATGGGATGATCCACGTCTTGTTTCCATCGCAGCTCTTCGCAGAAGAGGCTTTACACCGGAATCCATCAAAATGTTCGTAGATCTCTGCGGTGTCTCCAAAGCAAACAGCTCCGTAGACTATGCAATGCTTGAGTACTGTATCCGTGAAGACCTGAAATTAAAACGCCCTCGTATGATGGCAGTTATGGATCCAATCAAGCTCGTGATCGACAACTATCCGGAAGGACAGGTTGAATATCTCGATGCTCCGAATAACATGGAAAACGAAGCACTTGGAACCCGTAAGATTCCATTCAGCGGTGAATTATATATTGAACGCGATGACTTCATGATCGATCCACCACGTAAATATAAGAGACTTTTCGTTGGTACAGAAGTACGTCTGATGAATGCTTATTTTGTAACCTGTACAGGATATGAAGCAGATGATGACGGTACAGTACGAGTTGTACATTGTACTTATGATCCGGCAACAAAAGGCGGAAACGCTCCGGACGGACGTAAAGTAAAAGGAACGATTCACTGGGTAGAAGCTACAAATGCCAAAGAAGTAACTGTACGTCTTTACGAAAACATTGTAGACGAAGAAAAAGGTGTATACAACAAAGAAGATGGTTCTCTGAACGTAAATCCGAACTCTCTTACAACTGTCACTGCTTATGTTGAGCCGGCTCTTATGGAAGCAAAAGGCTATGACAGTTTCCAGTTTGTAAGAAACGGATTCTACTGTGCAGATATTCATGATTCTAAAGAAGGTGCTCCGGTATTTAACCGTATCGTATCTCTGAAGAGTTCTTTCAGACTTCCTAAATAAACACAACTATTTCAAGAGAGGCAGACCATAAAGGTCTGTCTCTCTTTTTAACATAAAAAACTGCCGTCCTACAAATGCAGTGCATTCATAAAACAGCAGTTCTACTTATCCATGAAGGATTATTTATTCCTCTTCTGTATCTTCGTCTTCTTTTTCTTCTTTGATCACTTCTTCAAAAACCTCTTCTGCATCTGCTGTTTCAGCAGTTTCTTCTACTGCTTTCTCTACAGCTTCTTCTGCTTCATCCCAGGATGCAAAATCTTCGCTTGTTTCTTTCTTTTCTTCTTTCTCAGCAGTTTCTTCTTCGCCTGCCTCATCTTCGAAATCATCATCGAAGTCATCAAAATCATCTAACGGATCTTTCTTCAGTACAAGTGCTGCGATAGCTCCTGCCGCAGCGGCAGCTACCGCTCCAACTGCTACATATCCCCAATATTTATTGATCTTTGCCATATTATGCTTCTCCTTTCATACTTTCATATCCAAGAGAACTCTCTTTGATATTCCAATGTGATATTGTTATAATATTACTACTTTTATCCAAAAAAGGAAAGGGAAAAGTGTTTCTGTGCATAACAGAACATCACTTTTGTACAGATGCAGAAAAATTGCGTATTTTTCCACGGATACGCTGCAGCGCATTATCAATTGATTTCGGTGTTTTTCCCATAATCTCTGCAATCTTCACATACCCGTATCCCCGGAGATAATAATCCAGAACTTTATTCTCCATCGGACTTAAAACTTTCGTGATCTCGCGTTCCAGAGTTCTTGTACTTTCCTGATCAATAATAAGAGCTTCCGGATCTTCTGACCAGGACCCCTCGAGATGATCAGACTCATTCTCATCACTCAATGAAACATACGAATTCAGCGGCTGATGCTTTTGTCTGTTGGAATTTTGAACTGCACTGTAAAGCTGCCGGTCAATACACAGACTCGCAAACGTACGAAAAGAAGTTTCTTTATCTGCCTGATAATTCTGAATTGCCTTAAAAAGACCGATCATGCCCTCCTGAATCAGGTCATCTGTCTCTCCCCCGATCAGGAACATGGCTCTTGCCTTTTTGCGGACAAATTCTTTATATTTTTCCATCAGGTAATCCGAGATTTCTGTCTCTCCTTCTCGCAGCCTGACAATCAGTTCCTCATCACTGTACTGGTCATAACGGCCCATATAAGTTTCCCCTTTATTTACCTGCTTTTGCCAGTCGCTGTCTTACAATCTCATATGCAAGGACCCCTGCTGCCACAGAAGCATTCAGAGAATCTATATCACCTTTCATTGGTATGGATGCAGTAAAATCACATGCTTCTCTTACCAGACGGCTGACACCTTCTCCTTCATTTCCAATCACAAGTCCCATTGGTCCTGTCAGATCAAGGTCATACATAGTCTCACCACCCATATCCGCACAAACAAACCAGATGCCTTTTTCTTTAAGTTCTTCAATTGTTCTTACAATATTTGTCACCTTGGCAACTGGTGTATAATTGATCGCACCGGCGGAAGTCTTTGCTACTGTAGAAGTCAGTCCCACTGCACGTCTTTTTGGAATGATCACTCCATGCGCTCCTGCAAGATTTGCGGTACGGATAATTGCTCCAAGATTATGCGGATCTTCCACATTATCCAGGATAATAAGGAACGGTGCCTCACCTTTTTCCTCTGCTCTTGCAAGAATTTCATCCACGGTACTATAATCATAAGCAGCAACCTGCGCAATCACGCCCTGATGTGCATGCGTCTCACTGAGCTGATCAAGTCTCTCTTTGCTTACATAGTTAATAATGGTGTCTGTCTTTCGTGCCTCTCTCGCGATCGTTCTTACCGGACCATCCTGACAGCCATCCAGAATAAAAAGCTTGTCTACGCATTTGCCAGAACGGAAAGCTTCCAGCACCGCATTACGTCCTTCTATCTGTTCACTCATAATATGTCCTCTCCGATTCCCATACGGACCAAAGTGAGCATCCGTGTGTAATCCTCTTTCAAATATAAATATCCCATCAGAGCCTCAAATCCTGTTGCTCTGCGATAATCTGCCATCGTCGCATGTTTCGCCATTGTCGGAGAATGTGCATTACGCCCTCTCCGATAAACACTCAGTTCTTCCGGTGTCAGTTCCTCTTCAATGACTTCCATGATCGCAGACTGTGCTCCAGCCTTTACGAGACTGCTCGCTTTTTTGTGAAGACGGTTTACCGGACAATTTCCCTTCTTAACAAGTATTGTCCGAATAATAAGTTCATAAACTCCATCTCCGATATATGCCAGTGTCAGCGGAGAATAACTCCGCAGATCCTGGTCTTCCAGATGAAATAGTTCCTTCAGCTGTATCAGATTCGTTTCCATTTTACGCCCTCGCGAGTGTCTTTCAGCTCAATCCCCTTATCCAGGAGCAGACCTCTGATCTCGTCAGCTCTTGCAAAATCTTTAGCCTTTCTGGCCGCCTGACGCTCTGCGATCAGGTTTTCGATCTCTTCATCAAGGATTTCTTCTTTCTTCTCAAGAGTCAGTCCGAGAACATCACAGAGTTTTGTCATAACTTCAAGTGTATGTCCTGCAAATTCTTTTGAGCTGCCTTCCTGTACATTGGTATTTGCAAATTTAACAAGCTCAAATACTGCTGCAAGTGCATCTGCTGTATTGAAATCATCATCCATGGATTCTTCAAATTTTGTTACAAATGCAACTTCTTCCTGCATCAGTTTCTTCTCGTCCTCTGTTGCTTCCTGTACGGTTGCTGCTGCCTGACGGTCACGAAGTCTTGCTGCTGCTTCTGTAATTCTCTCAAGCGCATTTTTTGATGATTCCATCAGATCTGCACTGAAATTCAGCGGACTTCTGTAATGTGCATTCAGCATGAAGAAACGAAGCACCTGCAGATCATACTGCTCTCCGATCTCGCGAACTGTACGGAAGTTTCCGAGAGATTTTGACATCTTACGGTTATCGATATTCAGGAATGCATTGTGCATCCAGTATTTTGCAAATGGAACTCCATTGCAGCATTCACTCTGTGCAATCTCATTCTCATGATGAGGAAATACAAGGTCCTCACCACCGGCATGAATATCGATCTCCTCGCCCAGGTATTTCTTGGACATAACGGAGCATTCAATATGCCATCCCGGTCTTCCGTCGCACCATGGAGATTTCCAGAACGGTTCCCCTTCTTTCTTTGGTTTCCAGAGTACGAAGTCAAGCGGATCTTCTTTCTGATCTTCACCGGATACCTGCAGGGAACGGAATCCTGACTGCAGATCATCCAGATTTTTATGTGAAAGTTTACCGTATTCTTTAAATTTCTTTACACGGAAGTATACAGTACCATCGGCTACCGGATATGCATATCCTTTGTCGATCAGTGTCTGGATCATATCGATCATTCCGTCAATCTCCTGCGTTGCAAGCGGATGTGTGGTGGCCGGTTTTACATTCATTCCAGCCATATCCTTCTTGCATTCGGCAATATAACGCTGTGAGATTTCCTCTGCGCTCACACCTTCTTCAATTGCTTTTTTGATGATTTTGTCATCTACATCTGTAAAGTTGGATACATAATTCACCTCATATCCTTTGTATTCCAGATAACGTCGTACCGTATCAAAAATAATCATCGGTCTTGCATTTCCGATATGGATCAGATTGTACACTGTTGGTCCGCACACATACATACGTACCTTTCCCTCTTCCAGAGGTACAAATTCTTCTTTTCTTCGTGACATTGTATTAAAAAGTTTCATGTCTCTTTCCTCCGATATATTACTTCTTAACAGAATCCCAGAAAACTGTTCCCTGCAGATCAGTCCTGTTTCTCGATAAGAAGGCAGATTGCCTGAGAAGCAATTCCTTCTCCTCTTCCGGTAAATCCGAGTCCTTCTTCTGTCGTTGCCTTTATATTGATCTTTGATTCCGGAATTCCAAGTGCATCTGCCATATTTTTGCGCATCTGCGGAATATGTGGTGCCATTTTCGGCTTCTGTGCAATCACTGTTGCATCAATGTTTCCTACTGCATATCCCTGCTTCCTAAGCAGTTCCGCCACATGAACCAGCAGTTTAATACTGGAAATCCCCTTATAAGCCGGATCTGTATCTGGAAAATGTTTGCCGATGTCTCCAAGTGCAGCGGCTCCAAGCAATGCATCCATGACTGCATGGATCAATACATCTGCATCAGAATGTCCAAGGAGTCCCTTTTCCCACGGAATATCTACTCCACCCAGGATCAGTTTCCGTCCTTCCGTCAGTTTATGAACGTCATAACCCATTCCAACTCTCATAATCATTCTCCTTCTGCCTGACCGGCAACACCAGACCGTAGCAATGCATACATCAGTTTCTCACAGGTATCCGGATCTCCTTCTTTGATCTGTGTCTCTGATATCTTTCTTTCGGTCAGATATGTATCACTGCTGTTCACTCTTATCGCTCCGGAAAGGTTCAGTTCTGTCGGCGCGTTTGCAAAAATATCCGTATCTGCATATACGGCAATTGGTGCTTCCGCGGCTATCATTTTTTTCTGACCATTCCAGACCATCTCTGCTTCTGTAGATACAAAACCTTCAGCACTTGCTGCTGTGGGGACGGAAATAAAAGGAATTTTATATTGAAAAGCCACATACCTGCTGATATCGTGCACAGTACCCGAACCAACAGCCAGAATCAGATCAATATCCTCATCCATATAGTTCTCAACAATTTCGATTGCATGCTGATCTGCCTGAAGATCATCCGCATCCAGAACCAGAACCTGACATCGGTCAAAAATATCTTCCATAAGTTTCTCCGTTACCTTACACGTATTTGTGTCACAGATCAGAAGCGGAGATATATATTCTTTAAGAAATCCCTCTGACATAGCTTCTTCAAGCGCATTTACAGCTCCTGGTTCAATCAGTATTTCCTTTATTTCATGGTGCATTTTCCCGTCCCCGCAAGGTCGGGCAAAGTCATCTGCATCGACTCGCATTTATTTCTCTCCTCCTGTATTTACTGTCATCTGCCATCATTCAGCACTGTCATGTCAGCAGACAAAAAACCTATTTTATTACAATCCGTTATTATACATGATTTTCCGGAAAAAATCAACGAAAGCCATCGTACACAGCAACTACAGATTCAGATAATTATAGACAACTCTGGATATGTTTCGAATGTTGGCGATTGCATTGGACGCATTCTCCGACATCACACACAGAATATATGTTGTTTTTGTTCCATATACAATTGCGATATCATGCTGGTCTTCATCCGTCTCACCGGTCTTATTAGCAGTTGGAACGTCTACACCAAGTCCTTCCGGAATCTTAGATGTATTCTGCTGATTTTTCAGGAGATCCAACATCTCTTCTGATGCCTCTTTGCTCACACATTCTCCTCTGTAGATCCGTTCAAGAAGTTTTCCACAGTCTGTAACTGTTGTCTGATTATGCCCACCAAGTGTAATGAGTTTCGATGCTGACGGATGCAGTGTACTCTGATAACTGGTCTTCGTATATCCCTCTTTTTTCAGATATTTATTTACCTGTTTTGCCCCATCTATAAAATCATATGTATCTGACTGCAATCTTCCCAGTTCATTACAGGATTCATTATCGCTGACCGTGATCATGTTCCACAGAAGTGTATTCACTTTGTCCTGCACTTTTGTATTATCCACTGTTGTTTTCATCTGTGCAGCTTCATTTTTCAGAACATCATCCATATCCTGATATGTTTTTGCCATAACAAATGCTTTGATCAGACTTGCCGAGTATAATGGTTTATCATTCAGTGCAAAATCTTCATTACTCTCAAGATCTTTTACATAAACACTCCATTCCCCGTCATATCCGGAAATCATGGCTTCCAGCTGTGGTTTCAACGTATCGATACCAAGATTTTCCAGACCGGTCACCTTGCCAGTCTCATCTACCGGAAATCCATCTTCTGTCATGCCGGCTTCCTGCACCAGCACTCCATTTGTTCCTCCAAAATAATAAAGCCCGGAAAACTTCTGTCCGTTCGAAGTCATTTCCAATTCATGTGTTCCCGGTTCCGTGACCATTTTGCCATTTTCGTCAAAATAATAATAACCGTCATAGGTTGTTTTATCGACCGTATAATTACTGATATAGCGCACCTGCGGTGCTGCCGTCAGTTTACCCAGATTATTGACCATATAGTATCCGTCAAATTCCACTGGCTCTTCTGCATTATCTGGATTTTCTGAGCAGCTGAGTTTTGTGAGCTTCACCATATGTGAACTGCCAGCCTGAAAGCAGCCACTTTCATCATGATAATAAAAGCCATCCAAAACGGTTCCATCTATTTTGACATGATCAAAATAATGAACTGCTGCTGTATCGTCCTTACTTCCATCATCTTTCAGACAGTAAAATCCATCACTTTTCATCAGATACTTTTCTGAACCATCCTTGATCGGACGAATCTGTGCTTCATCCGTTACAGAAATCATGCTGCTTGCCGATACCGGCAGTATCCCTGACATTCCCAATGTCATTACAGTCAGTCCAGCTGTCAAAAATTTCCATCTTCTCAAACTGTTTCCAGTTTTCATGTATTTCTCCTTTTTTGTATATTCTTTCTGATGCTTTGTTCACAGTATTTTCAATCTCTTCTGCATCTTCTTTTCAATAGTAATTGAACATAGTATACCTGATATTTTCTTTCTGTCAAGCAGCCATATTTTGTCAGATTCCCGGCATCTTCTTTCTACCAGTTTATTTCTTTTCTTCCCTTTTCCAGAAAGCTCCAAGCTGCTGTTCTACATTTTCCAGAATGCAGACAGCCGCATCATTCCATTCTCGGGGAAACAGCATCCTGTAGTCCCGACCTGTAAATCTTTCATCCATCAGAAGAATCGTCCCCCTGTCTTTTCTGGTCCGTATGACTCTGCCTGCTGCCTGTAATACTTTGTTCATTCCGGGATAACGATACGCATAATCAAACCCCTGCTCTCCTTTTGCATCATAATATTCTTTCAGGATTTCGCGCTCACAACTCACCTGTGGCAGACCAGTTCCAATGACAGCCGCTCCGATCAGACGATTTCCGATCAGGTCGATTCCTTCTGAAAAAATTCCTCCCATCACACAGAAACCGACAAGCGTATCTGCACTTTCTTCTGTAAATTCTTCAAGAAATTCCTCTCTTTCTCTTTCCGTCATTGAAGCATGCTGACAGATACATCTCACCCATCCCGAGGAAAATTCCTCCTGATAAACCTGCCATACATCATCCATCAGCTTATAAGATGGAAAAAACACCATATAATTTCCTTTTTTCTGCCAGCTCATTCTTGCAATATATTCCGCGATCTTTCGGTATTCCTCATATCCTCTTCTGGTATACCGACTGCTCACATCCCTGCAGATCAAAAGGCATCTGTTTTTCTGTTCAAACGGAGATTCCACATACATCCCAAAATTTTCTTTCCTTGTGCTCAACATCCTGCTGTAATATTTGAGCGGCAGCAAAGTTGCGGAAAAAAATACCGTGCTGATTCCTTTATCCAGGAATTTCTGCAGATTTCCCGCAGGATTGACGCAAAACAGCTTCATATAAAATCTGCCATCTTCTCCGAATGCCGTATAGACTACATAATTTTCATCCACCAGTTCTGATATATTCAAAAAATCCCGCACTGTGAAATAAAAATCAAGAATTCCATCCGTCACTTCCTGTGTCGGCGGTTCTTCCAAAAGCTGATCCATCTCTCCCTGTACAGACAGAAGACTAATCGGAAGTACCCCCGCATTTTCCTGTACCTTCCAGGAATCACATCCATTCCGCAATTCTTTAAGCTGGCTGACAACTTTTCCAAGCTTCTTCCACAGTTTCTGACTGTAGGGTTTTATAAATTTTCGTATTTGTATTGTATCTTCAAGGCAGATTGATGCACTGTACATCTCCCGTCCTCTTTCTACAAGATTATGAGCCTCGTCTATCAGAAACAGGTATTTACCAGATATATTTTCTCCGAAAAATCTTTTCAGATATACATTCGGATCAAATACATAATTATAATCACAGATAACTGCATCCATCCAGACAGACAGCTCCAGACTCATTTCAAACGGACATACCTGCCATTTTTCTGCCTGTCGAAGAATCGTTTCCCTGTCAAACGACTGCTCGTTTGTCCACAATTCATATACTGCATTGTTGATTCTGTCATAATGCCCCTTCGCATAGGGACATGTCTCTGGATTGCATTCTGGTTTTTCGCAGAAGCAAAGCTTCTCTTTCGCTGTGATCGTAACTGTCTTAAAAAGTAACCCGTTCTTTCTCAGAATTTCAAATGCATCCTGTGCAACA
>ERZ507086.1109-NODE-1109-length-10966-cov-5.177527_pt1 | contig 10966 bp, 9 predicted proteins | sample MGYA00512292_ERZ507086 | MGnify/ENA metagenome assembly ERZ507086
TTTTTGCTTCACAAGCTCTTATCCACGCCGGCCTCTTTTAGATGGTATCAGCGAACCGTAGCTATGCTGTTAAAAACTCTTTCCAGGCAGCGATAATAAAAGGGACCGGCTTTATGCTAACGCCACATAAGGCAGTAATTTAAAACAACATTGAAATATACTTTACGGGCAATAGCAAAGGCAAGAGACAGCGTAGAAGGCAAAAATGCTTTTTACGCTGTCTTTCTTTATGTTCAAAAATAAAATCGCACATTCGTCAAGCAAAAACTTCCTTGCTACAATGTAGGCGAGGGAGGTAAGCAGATATGCGAAATCAAAAATATTACATAGCGATTGATGAAAGTGAACGGAGAATTATTCTAAATGCTCTTAATGCGCTGCGGAACAAATTACTTGCACAAGACAGATATACGGACGCAGTAGATGATGTTCTAATCAAAGTAGTCAACGCACCTATTAAGAAATTCAAGATAAAGATGGCGGAGGTTTAAGGTTATGGAAAAAACAATATTTGAGCAGATGGGCGGCACATATACTCAGCAAGGCGATTGCTATTTGCCAAATCTCGTCTTACCCACCGAAAAAGAAACAAGACCTATTGGAGTATGGGGGCAACGGCATTTACGGTATCTGAAAGAATGCCATAGGATTACATACGCTAATCTTCTCACAAGCGGCAAACTGAATAGCTATCTTGTTGATATTGATGAGCGGGCAGAGAATATGTTTCTTCGGTTGGTAAAGCAGATGGCAGAGCACGAGGGTGTGACCGAGCGACTAAAGGCGGAAAATCAAATGGAGTGGGTTGGACAGATAAATAACATTCGAATTTGTGCAACAGAAATTGTCAACCAAGTGATTATTTTTGGACAAATGACCGCACTAAAATAGCGGTCTAATTCTGCTGGCGTCTGCTTCATACAACTTTTTATCCACCATAAAACCATTTCTACAAAGTTACCGGAAACATGATTGATAAGAAAATCCAGCCGTATGTCTTTATTGTGTTTCCGATTTTGTTTGACAAAGTCACGGATTATATAAAGTAAAAAAACTGTGAATTCTTAAGGGATTAACTTGACTTTTTCTCCTCATGATTTTATACTAACAAAGATTAGAATTGGTATTTTTATTTCCTAATAGAGCCATATTATATTGCACTTTTTATTGGGAACGACAAGATCACGTTATATTTATGGATGTTTGTCTTCTTGATTAGCAAGGCTCCGGACAAATTACCGGAGTCATTTTTTTACAATATGAAGGGAATTATGGTGAAAGCGATATGGACAGCCAAACTCCAGACATAAAAGAAAAAATACTTTTCACAAGTCCAGCGGAAGCCTGTCACCTGATGGGTTCCAATATGCGGGGCCTCTCGCAAGAGGAAGCGGACAAGCGCTTAGAACAATACGGAAAAAATGAATTAGCGCAAAAGAAGCAGACCAGCATGCTGAAAAAGTTTTTGGCAAACTTTACTAGCTTGATGGCATTGCTTTTGTGGGCCGGCGGCGTTATGGCAATACTTTCCGGCGCATTAGAGTTGGGGATTGCCATTTTCTGCGTCAATCTGATCAATGGCCTTTTCTCCTTTTTTCAGGAATTTAAGGCGGAAAAGGCGACCAACGCCCTGCAAAAGATGCTGCCCGCTTACGCTCGAGTAATCCGGGATGGCGAAGAGAAAAAAATACTGGCAACAGAAATTGTCCCCGGAGACATTATGGTTCTGGAAGAAGGCGACCGCATCAGCGCCGACGCCCGAATTCTTCAAAGCAATGATTTCCGTGCCGACCAGTCAACGCTTACCGGAGAGAGCAATCCTATCCGTAAAAGCAGCGATGCTTTACAACAGGAATGCAGTTATTTGGAAGCGGAAAACATGGTGTTTTCCGGCACGTCAGCGGCGGCGGGTACCTGCCGTGTGCTGGTTGTATCAACCGGTATGGACAGTGAATTTGGGAAAATTGCAAACCTGACGCAAAATACAGAAAAAAGCCTTTCGCCTTTGCAAAAGGAACTAAATGTCCTGACTAAACAAATCGCCTTGATTGCTTTCAGTATTGGCCTTATCTTTTTCCTGATTGCGGTATTTTTAGTAAAAGACCCGTGGATGGAATCATTTCTTTTTGCGCTGGGAATGATCGTGGCATTTATCCCGGAAGGGCTGTTGCCGGCGGTAACGCTATCTTTGGCTTTAGCGGTACAGAAAATGGCTAAAGAGCACGCACTGGTCAAGAAATTGTCTTCTGTAGAAACATTGGGATGTACCAATGTCATCTGTTCGGATAAAACCGGTACCCTTACGCAGAATGAAATGACGGTCAATCACCTGTGGAACCTGCGTGCAGAAATGACGGTAAGCGGAGAGGGATATGCCCCGCAAGGGGAAATTCGGGATGGCGATATTGTAGTAACGGCGCAAAACAGCAACGCATTAAGGCTTTTGCTCAGTGGCGCTGCGTTGTGTTCTAACGCCAAATTGCTTCCCCCGGAGGAGGGAAAAGAACGCTACACGGTGCTGGGCGACCCGACGGAGGCGTGTCTTGGCGTTGTTGCCCAAAAAGGCGGCATTGACCTGGATACACTGAATCAGACGTTTCCGCGTGTCATGGAGCTGCCTTTTGATTCCCGCAGAAAGCGCATGACAACTATCCATCAGCTCAGAGAACCTTTTGAAGGAAGCAATCGAATCGCATTTGTAAAAGGTGCTCCCAAAGAGGTTATGGAACTGTGCCAACGCTGTTATGATGGTTCTTCTTCCCGCCCGATGAAGGAGGAAGACCGGCAGCGCATCATGCAGGCAAATGATACTTACGCCCGGGATGGTTTGCGTGTCCTGGCAGTGGCCTATCGTCCGTTACGCAGAGACGATGAAACGCTTCCTGAATCGATTCGTGAATATACTCCTGAAAATGTAGAAGAGAATTTAACCTTTCTTGGGCTTGTGGCGATGCAAGATCCGCCACGCAGTGAGGTAAAAGAAGCGGTTCGCCTGTGCCGCAGTGCGGGTATCAAAATCATTATGATTACCGGTGACTATGGATTGACTGCCGAGAGTATAGCCCGCAAAATTGGCATCATCCAGAGCCCTGATGCCAAGGTAATATCGGGCGTGGAACTGGCCGAGATGGATGATACTGTGCTGAAGGAAGTGCTAAAAGGCGAGGTTGTTTTTGCCCGCATGGCGCCCGAACAAAAATACCGCATTGTCTGCGCTTTGCAGGAGATGGGCAACATTGTCGCAGTAACAGGCGACGGCGTGAACGACTCTCCCGCTCTGAAAAAGGCGGATATCGGTATTGCCATGGGAATTACCGGAACGGATGTCGCCAAGGAAGCTGCCGATATGATTCTGAGCGATGACAACTTTGCTACGATTGTCCGGGCGATTGAAGAAGGCAGAACGGTTTACAATAACATCCGGAAATTTCTTCGATATATTTTCGACAGCAATACGCCGGAAGCCGCAGCACCCACTTTATATCTGCTTTCCGGCGGTATGATTCCCGTGCCGCTAACTGTACTTCAAATTCTGACCATTGATATTGGTACGGATATGGTGCCTGCGCTTGGCTTGGGCGCTGAGCATGCAGAAGCAAGTGTGATGCAGCAACCGCCGCGCTCCACCAAAGAGCGGTTGCTCAATAAGAATGTTGTTTTAGTCGGATTCATCTGGTATGGACTGCTTGGCACACTCTTTTCTGTGGGTGGTTATTTCCTTGCCAACTTCCTGAACGGCTGGCCGGGTATACCACTGGCTGCGGAGGGGACGCACGGTTATGCCGAGGCCACAACGATGATGCTGGCCGGTGTGGTCTTCGCACAGATGGGAATGGCCATGAACAACCGAACGGATTATGAATCGGTCTTTAAAAGAAAGCTGTTCAGTAATCATTATATCAATGCCGGCTTAGTGATAGAGGTAGTGATTCTGCTTGCGCTGATGTATATTCCGTTCTTGAGCGGAATTTTCAATACGGCGCCGATTTCCTGGATTGAGTGGCTTTACTTAATTTGTATCCCATTTATTGTGTTTGGCATTGAGGAAGCAAGAAAGAAATTACTGCGTGTACGCCGAGCGAAAAGGAGTTGAAAGCAATGAAAGCATTAGTTATAGGATGTGGAAAATTTGGTGTCCGGGTGTCGGAATATTTGGCACGAAAAAACCATGATGTCATCGTCATAGATAATAGCCCGGAAACATTCCTGGCTTTGAGCGAGGAATTTACAGGACGAACAATCTGCGGAGTCGGATATGACAAAGACGTGTTGGAACAGGCGGGAATTGCTTCGGCGGATGTAGTGATTGGCTGTACCAGCAGCGATTCGCTGAATGCAGTGGTTGCTAACATTGCGAAAAATGTATTTCATGTTCCCACAGTTATCGCTCGTATGTATGACCCTATACGGGCGAGAATGTTTGAATCCATGGGGATATATACAGTATCCATTACCCGCCTTGGACTGGATAATGTCATGGAATACCTTGAAGGAAACAGAAGCTGGCGTGTCATTCGCAAATTGGGAAACGATGTCCAGCTTGTAAAGGTACGAATTCCTGCCAGCTTGGAGGGGAAAAAGTATTCCGAGTTTGATGTGGCAGGAAAGATAAGTCTGATTGCTGTAGAACGTCATGGACGATCCTTTGTGCCGGAAAGAGATATGTGTTGCGAATATAACGATATCTTGTATTTGTCGGTTTGTTCAGATTGCATGGAGCGGGCCAGGGATATGTTGCAATTATAAAGTGGAAAGGAGCGGTGTACGATGAATGTGATTATTGTTGGCGGCGGCCAAGTCGGAGGATATATCGCTGGATTGCTAATAGAAAACGGAAACAATGCTATCGTCATTGAAAATAAAGAAAAGGCCCTTCAGGCATTAAAGAAAAACGGCCTAAAAAAAGAAAATGTCCTGACAGGCGATGGAACGGACGCTCTGTTGCTGGAAAAAGCCGGAGTGCGCAGATGTAACGCCTTGGTTTGTACTACGGGCAATGATGAAACTAATTTGGCTGTGGCAATGATGGCAAAATTTGAATACGATGTGCCAAAGGTAATTGCGAGAGTTAATAATCCCAAAAACGCATGGCTTTTTAATGCAGGTATGGGTGTGGATGTAAAGATCAATCAGGCCGACATGATCGGTCATATGATTGCAGATGAAATGAACTATCAGTCCATTATGACCTTGATGCGGCTGTCCAAAGGCGACTACTCGATTGTCCGTATCCATGTCGACTATCATTCTCCGAATGTCAATAAAACCATCGCTGAGATCAAACTTCCTTCGCACGCCCTCTTGATTGCTATTTATGAAGATGATGCGATGCTTATTCCCCATGGTGAAACCGTTATTCGTGCCGGCCAGTATATTCTGGCTTTTGCAGACGAGGCGGCCGTGGAGGAACTGAACCGGATATTTGGTGCGAAAGAGTAGAAAACATCATTTTATCGGAGGGATATTTTCTGCGATCTTCTTTCTTAGTCGCAATAAATTAGATTATGAAGGAACGAATATAGCCGCATTGATGCGGCTAGGGTAAAATGGAGGAAATGATCCTGTAACGCTTTCAAATGCAAAATGGAGGGGTAAGGTGTTTATACCTTATCCCTCAAAGTTTATGCTTTAGAAATGGCTTGAAATCAGGCTTTTTCAACCTCTAATTTTCGATTCTTATATGTTGTAATTAGAGGTTTTAACGACATTATAAAATGTGAATCGGTTTCTATTTCACTACGCAAGGCATAAAACAAAATAGTATCTCCGCTTTTTTGAAAAATATTCAAAAACTTATTCAGGAAGTATTGACAAACATTTGTTCTGTGGTGTATAATAAAAAAATATCAAAAGAGAGCGACAACTGAATATCTTTCTTCACAGATTTGGGATGACGGCTGTGAGCCGGATAATGCCTGCGGTATGCTAAGAGAAAATGCCGCCGCTTCTGAAACTGCTTTGGACTGTCGGCAGTAAGAAAAGCGTAAAGGACAGTTTCGACTTTGAATTTCAAAGCCGGTTACATGAATGTGAAGCCACTACCGCAAGGGATAAGTTTATCCTTTTGGCGGTAAGTCGGTACGCATTTGTGTGCCGGCTTTTTTTGTTGCCCGAAAGCCGGTTACAACTGAATGACCGGCTGGATGGGATATGATTTTGCCAAGACCTCTTGTGTGAGCAGAGAGAGCGAAACAACGCTGCGGTGAGACTCCGGGGCAGGGACAGAAAAACGACATTCAGGCAGACCGGCAAAACACCCACGAAAAGGACAGCGTAGACGTCTTATACCGTAACAAGCAGGGAAACTGTATTGACAGTTTCCGCTTTAATCGGCAGCAAGTGCCGATTTCACTTTAGGGGCTGCCGCCCCTAATACCCCGAATTCAAAGAAAGGATTGATGTTGTATGAATGAAATAAAGAACAAAAACCTGTTTATCCGTGTGAGCGAAAAAGAAAAAAATCTGATTGAGCGCAATGCTGATAGGTGCGGTCTGACCGTATCGGAATATCTCCGGCAGCGTGCTTTGGGATATATGCCGAGAGCCGTTTTACCCGAAGTATTCTTCTGTTTCAGCGATAAATTAGACGCACTCTGTGTGGTATGCGAAGGCAAAATTTCAGCGGACACGGAAGAAAAAATTATCGCTTTGATTGATGAGATAACCGCCGAACTTATCTTACCGCAAAAGGAAAGGTTGGTGGTATGATGTGGCAACTACGGGATTCTGGCCTGTGAAAAGCAGGCTGAAGGAAGTGATAGACTATGCGGAAAATCCCGATAAAACCATCGACAAAAGGTATGTGGACAGCGATCTCTACGCCGCCTTGCAGTATGTTTCCAATGATAAAAAGACTGATGAGTGTATGTATGTCAGCGGTATCAACTGCAATGCAAAAAGAGCCTATGAGCGTATGACGGCAACAAAAAAGCGCTTCGGCAAAACAGGCGGCAATGTGGCGTATCACGGGTATCAGAGCTTTCAGACCGGCGAAGTAACTCCCGAAGAAGCGCATAAAATCGGCTTGGAAACCGCAAGGCGTATGTGGGGCAAGGAATATGAAATTGTTGTTACCACCCACCTCAATACCGATAATCTCCATAACCATTTTGTGATAAACTCCGTATCCTTTAAGACCGGCAAAAAGTTCGAAAACCATATCTCCGATCACCACAGGCTCCGTGAAATCTCCGACGCCGTATGTCTGGAATACGGGAAAAGCGTCCTAAAAGAAGCCGAGTTTTACGGCGGGAAGAAAAAGGAATATTGGCTGAAGCAGAGCGGCGGTATGTCGCACAGAGAGCTTTTGAAAGCGGATATAAACGCTGCGCTTGCCCAGTCCACCAATTTCAAAGCCTTTGAGATATGCCTCAAAGATATGGGCTATGAGATACGGCGTGACGAACGCTTTGCCCACTATTCCGTCAAAGCGCCAAGCTGGCAGAGGGCGGTGCGCTTGGATCGATTGGGCAAGGAATATACCCCTGCCGCTATCCGTGAACGGCTGCTCGGCAATCAGCAGTATATCGGCTATGTTCCGTTTCACAAGCCGAAATATACGCCGCTGCTTCTGCTTGAGATCGAGTACCGCAAAATGAAAAAGATGGACGGCATACAGATATTGTTTGAACTGATTATCGAGTTATGCAAGCTGATTACAGGTAACAATATCGCTCCCGCTTCTCCCCGTCCGCTTTCGCCCGAAATGCGGCGGGAGGTTGTAAACTTAAATAAAACCCTTGAAGAATACAGGTTCCTGTGTGAGAAGCAGATTAATTCTCCACTGGAGCTTGTTTCTTTTATCAGCGAAACACGAGTACAAATCTCCGCTTTGGAAAGGGAAAGGCAGTCGGTATATAACCGCAACCGCCATAAGAAAAGCGAAACACTGAACGCCGAAGCGAGGGATATTACCGCAAAAATCAAGCCTTTGCGAAAGGAACTGTCCATCGCAAGGGCAATTCTCGAAAAGATACCGAGATTTGAAAAACTGCTGGAAACCGAGCGGCAGATGGAAACTGCCATTGCAATGAAACACAAAGAAAGAAGGTATGAACGATGATAAATACAATGAACCCGCCGAAGAAAAGGGCAGCAAATATCAGAACAGATAAACTCCACTCTTTTGAAGGACATCCATTTCAGGTGCTGGACGATGAAGATATGAACAGTCTTACAGAAAGCATTAAGGCGCAGGGTATCATTTCTCCGCTGATTGTTCGCCCGATTGAAAATACGGATGAATATGAAGTAGTCAGCGGACACCGCAGACTGCACGCCGCTATAAAAGCAGGATTTTCTGAAGTGCCTGCTTTAATTTATCCCCTTGACCGGAACGAAGCAATGATTGCGGTGGTAGATAGCAATCTCCACCGTGAGCGGATACTCCCAAGCGAAAAAGCCTTTGCCTACAAAATGAAAATGGAGGCAATGAAAGCACGGGGCAAACGCACGGACTTAACTTTATCGCAAGTTGCGACAAAGTCCGATACCGCCGCCGAAATCGGCAAGGAACAGGGCGAAAGTCGAGATAAAGTGTTTCGGTATATCCGCTTAACCCATCTCATTCCTGAACTGCTCCAAAAGGTGGACGAGGGCGTGATTGCCCTCAGCCCCGCAGTTGAGCTTTCCTATCTTTCCGAAGAACAACAGAAAATTCTGCTGGACGCTATGTGCCTGAACGACTGTACCCCATCTCACGCACAGAGTATCCGTATGAAGAAGGCGGCGCAGCAGGGTACGCTTTCTTCGGAAAGTATCTATAAGATTATGTTGGAGGAAAAAGCCAATCAGACCGAGCGTATCAGCTTTAAGGTGCAGGATTTGAAAGCGTTTTTTCCAAAAAACTACACCCAAAAGCAGATGAGCGATACCATCCTGAAACTGCTTTACGACTACAACAGAAAATTGGAACGAAGCCGTAGAAGCCGTGACGAAAGGTAAGGTGTCAGTATGAAGAAAATAGATATTTACCCGAATAACGAAGTCATATATGCTTTGCCGCCTGAGCCGATAGATGAAAACGAGCCGGTTTGTTTGGTGGATTATATGCTGCCTCAAAACGGAGAACGCAGTCTGGATTACAGCAGGATGCGCCGCTTCGGGGAGGACGATTTCAAGCTGAAGATCGGCGGGACAACCTATGAAATCTCCACACATTTTAATCCCAAAGGCAGGCAATGCGTTATGGAGCAATTCAAGGAACTGATCCTGTCTGAAAAGCTGATTTAACCATCGCACAGTAGAAAAAGGCAGCAGGGTATAGTAGGATAATTATGCCTTTGCTATGCCCTGTTGCCGGAAAGGAGAATTGATTTATGACAACAGCAACGAAACCAAACGGGCAGGCAGATGAAAAAATCACGGCGCTTTACTGTAGGCTTTCCGTGGACGATGACAACAAGGACGAGGAGTCCAACTCCATCACGAATCAAAAACAGATTCTCGCTGACTTTGCTAAAAAAGAAGGTTATACCAACACAATGTTTTTTGTGGACGACGGCGTATCTGGTACGACCTTCCAAAGACCGGATTTTATGCGTATGGAGCGTATGGCGGAGAACGGAGAAATCGGCACAATCATTGTGAAAGACCTCTCACGCTTCGGGCGTGAGCAGGTGGAAATGGGAAGATTGACGCAGGTGGTGTATCCGTCGCTGGGCATCCGCTTTATCGCCATACAGGAGCGAGTGGACACTTTGACCGGCGACGGCGTGGAGATGATGCCGTTCCACAATATTTTCAACGAGTGGTATGCGGCGCAGACTTCCAAGAAAATCCGTGCGGTGTGGCAGTCCAAGGCCGATAACGGCAAACGGGTATCTTCTTCTGTTCCGTTTGGATACAGGAAAGACCCGAATGATAAGGAGAAATGGCTGATTGACGAGCCGGCCGCCGAAGTGGTGCATAAAATCTATGCGCTTTGCCTTGCCGGGCGTGGCCCCTCACAGATTGCGAGGCAGTTGGAGAAAGAGAAAATCCTTGTTCCCTCCGCCTACTATGAATCTATCGGAAGAAGTCACGCACAGAAAGTACCGGCGAATCCGTACTGTTGGGATCAGAAAACCGTTGTCGGTATTCTTGAAAACAGGCAGTATACCGGCTGTGCGGTAAATTTCAAGACCACCACCGTCAGCTACAAGGTGCATAAAACCATTTACAAGCCAGTGGAGGAACATCAGATCATTCCGAATATGCAGGAGCCGATTGTTTCGGAGGAACAATGGCTGAGGGTGCAGGAGCTCCGCAAACACCGCCGCCGACCGACGGCTACGGGCAGGACAAGCCTGTTTTCGGGATTGGTGTACTGCCCCGACTGCGGAGCAAAGCTGCATTTCTGCGCTGCGAAGAGCCTGAAACGCAATCAGGAATTTTGGAGATGTTCCAACTACAAAGACGGCAGAGGAACTTGCCAAATCCATTATATCCGAGATGTTGTGCTTGAAAAGATTGTGTTTGAAGCCATCAGCGGTTTATCGGAGTTTGTGAAGTGCCACGAAACGGTATTTCTGTATATGCTGGTGAAGAAAACCAACGCCATGCGGGAGAAAGAACACAAAAAGCTCCAACAGGCGGTGGAACAGGGCACAAAGAGAATTGCCGAAATCGACAGGCTGATTGAAAAGGTGTTCGAGCAGAACGCAAGCGGCATACTTTCCGATGAGCGCTTTTCCAAAATGCTCCAAAGCTACGAAAAAGAGCAGAAAGCCTTAATACAGGAGGTTGCCGACAGTCAAAAGACATTACAGGAAGCGAAGCAGAAGGTTACAGATTTAAGGCTGCTGCTCCGTACCCTGCGTGAACTGACGGATATTACGGAGCTTACCCCAACGCTTGTAAACGCATTGATTGAGCGGATCGAAGTACACAACAATGACAAGTCAAGTGGCCACTGTTTTGTAAAGGTGGATATTTATTTTACGGCGGCGGGAATGATCGATATTCCTACCGAACAGGAAATCCTTGC
>ERZ507086.1115-NODE-1115-length-10898-cov-4.237480_pt1 | contig 10898 bp, 11 predicted proteins | sample MGYA00512292_ERZ507086 | MGnify/ENA metagenome assembly ERZ507086
TCTCCCGAACATAATTCAGAAAAGCCCTCTCCTGTTTGCGTGTAATTGCCTCTCTTGTCACGCTGTCGTTTACCACGACTGTGGCAAGCTGAAATTCAAATGGATTTTTGTGTAACCAATCATCATCGACTGCCATCTGAAATGCCGGACGGACAACACCTCTGACAGTGTGAATCGTGCTATATCCTCTGCCATCCCTTTGCAGCTTAATCAGCCACAGTTTAGCATCAGAAAGACGCACACTGTTAATCGGGCGTTTCCCAAATTCCTCTTTTTTAAGGATGTTGAGTACAAAGTTATAACCTGTCTTTGTGTTCTGCCGTACACCTGTTTTTAACGAGATGTACTTTTGGACAAGTTCTAAAACCGTTATCTCTCCACCCTGCGGAATCAGTTCCGCTTCCAGCCGCTGCTTGATTTCCCGCTCCTTTTCCCGGAGCGCAAGATCATCCCGTTTTCCAGCCGGAAGTCTGTCGCCTTTTTCCAGCTTCCAACTGTACACGAACTGAACATTTCCAGCATTGTCGTAATACTTGTACGCATACCGTCCATCTTTGCGTTGGCTCTCTCCGTTGCGAAGAATCCGCTTCTTTTTATCGCGTCTTTTCTCGCTCATCTTCCCTGCTCCTTTCGTTGTACAAAAAGAGCCTCAGCAACAATATATTGTTAGTATATCATAGCTGAGGTGTTTTTTCCATACGTCACGGATGAGGTCAACCAATTATTTTATGCTGCTACGCACCATTTTGTCAGATTGCCGATAGTTCTTCCAGAAAAGTTTCAAAGCGTTTTCTCTTAATCAGCACTTTTACACCATTCTGAATCACAAAGCCGGAATCCAAATTTTCTGATGCAATTTGCCGCAGCTTCTTTTCTCCAATATTAAAATATTCAGACGCTTCATCAATGGTAAGGCAGAACTTATCCTTGATTTGAACTCCGCCATCCATAGTTACACCGTCCTTTCAATACTCTAAGCGTATAAAATAAAAAATGAGCCAACGGACGGCTGCTGGCAGCAGCTCACGGGAATCTCACCCCTGCATTCCTCATGCAGCCCTACTCATTGCCTGCGACGCTCTGAACGCTCGGACTTTGACGGTAAGGGAGTATCAGCCTGCCTGTATGTCATGGCCCGCAAGCAGCCGCGCTTGCATTGCGGCGTGGTGGTGATCGCTCCACTTTTCAGAGAAAAGCATCATGGCGCACCCGCCGTCCGGCTCGATACAGACAGCAACGTATCCGTTTGCCCTATAATGCACCGCCATTGTCCTGCGGGCATATTTTTCAAGGTGCTGTCCCGAAACGTGGAAAGGGTCAGCCCGTTTCGGCTCTGGTCACAATAGAGGAAATCAGTTTGATTTCCAGATGGCGTTTCATGTACTCGTCTATGCACACATGAGGCTGACCGTGCTTGTCATAGAGAATGCCTGTACAGAGCTTGTTGATGTAACCTCTGTAATGCTGCAAAACTTGTTCAACGGCATCGGTATCCCCAGCGCAGGCAGAGCGAATCACCGAGAGCGGTAAAAGCTCTCTGCTTGTGTGTTCATAGGAGCCCATTTACGCCTAACCTCCCTCCGGCAAGTGCGCCTTTAGCTTTTTTCGCAGCTCGTTCAGCGTTTTTGCCCGGTGCCGTTGAACAGCACTCCGGGACATTCCCATGAGGTCGCCAATCTCACCGTCGCCCAGTTCCAGAACACAAAACAGAATCAGAATGCTTTGTTCTTGCTTTGGCAGAGCGGCAAACGCATTGGCAACAAGCTCATTGTCGATGTGCAGATCACAGCCGTAGGACGAAAATATAAATTCTTCGCTCGGATAATGGTCTACACTCGTGAGCTGCCCCAGTTCTTCCAACGAAAGAACGCTGAATGACTTTTCACGGTCAAGCAGACGTTTCTTATTTCGGTGATAGTTCCGGGCCTCATTTCGCAGCACCGCTTTGCAGAACGCATCGAATCGGTACTGTTCGCCATCGTTGCGAGGGATAGCTTCCATCTTCTCACCCCCTTTCCGTGGGGATGTCGGGTGGATTTTTCCCTTTCCGCTAATATGACACCTGAAACACCCGATTCTGCCCGCTTTTTTGAAAATTTCCAAAAATATTTTTTGAAGCAGGCAGATTTTCAGGTGGCAACAGAAAAGCCCAGCAAACCGAAAACGGCCAACCGGGCATAATGGCAGTATTAAACGCGTAGCAGCTACATTGTATAGTACATAGTAAAAGCCCTGCTGACCCTGTGCGGGAGCAAGGCTTTTTTTGATAGGTCAAAGCTAGGCGTTCGATAGAATATCAGGCGCACGGCGGCATCCTCCTATGGCCGCCATACGGACGATGAAACGCTTTGATAAGCAAAAAGAACCGGCGGCCTTGATTTTCTCAAAAGCCGCCGGTTCAAAATGGGCGCGCGGATATGTCTGCTATACGACGGCTTTTTTTCTTTTGCCGTCGTGCGGCAGGTGTTTTTACTTTTTATTCTTTTGTGCTACATGGACGATTATGGCAACTAAAATAATTCCGGCGACCATACCAATTAAAGGGAGCCATGTGTCGGTGATGCTTTGCAATACGGCATTCCAGTTTACATTTTCGGGCAACATAGTTTAGACCTCCAATTCTCGCTGTTCTGTGACAATACGTTTACAGGAAAGATACGTTGCAAGGAAATAGCTTCCGTAGACAAGCAGAAAAAGAACGATTGTCAGTCCGATATTGGTTGCGATATGGATGTTCATAAATTCTTCCACCACAGCCATTGCTTTGCCAATCAGGAAAGCAGAATACACGCCAGCGACGACTAGCGGAATGGCAAAGAACACGACTGTCTGCACAAAAAGCGTATGATCGATTTGCCTGCGGCCTGCACCCAGCTTTTGCAGCAAGCCATAACGATACACATTGTCGGTCGTTTCGGTAAGCTGTTTTAACGCCAGAAGTGCGGCGCAAATCAGCAAAAAGACTAACCCGATATAGCAGCAAAGGAAGCTCACCAAGGCATCAAGGCCGTAGAACGTCTCATACATCATGTTCTTTTCGGCATACCGATAGCCGTGTGTACTATCCAATCCAATCGGAATCATCTTTTGCAGAACTTCATTGGAATCTGCATCTGGTTTATATTGCACCAAAAGCACATTTACGTCTTTTTCAAGAGAAGCGGTGACGAAATCGGGAACAATCAAGGTGCCGCGGTCATTGTTGCCAACCGACGTCATAATGTATGTTTCCTGCAAAACTTTATCTTCTGCACGCTGTAAAGTCGCCCCGCCAACCGTGATTTCCGGGTGGCTCTGCAATGCAGCAGCAACATACCGATACGTTCCATTGTAGTTGCAGTTCAACAGGTATTGGCCATCGTTCAGCGTGATGGGTGCTTTGTTCTGCATGGCTAAGGCACGATTCAAGTCCGAAATGGAGATTACGGAAACCTTGCTGTCAGGAACTTTTTCATCAATTGGCCAAAATTTGACTTTCTGTCCTTCAAATAGTTCAGAGTAGGTCATATCGGCCTCGTAAACACTGATTTGCTCTGTGACTTTGGCGTAGTTGCTTATGGTAATATCGTGTGCAGCGAGATAGGCAGCAATATCGCTGTCCCCATCAACAGAAACATTGGAAAGCACGTTCAAATCATAGGGCGTTGCAGATTGAGACATTTTGTTCATAGCAAGCGCTGTGCTTGCGCCAATCGACACGGCGCAAATCGTGATGGTCAGCAATCCGCATACAACCGTTACCACAAGATAATTGGTTCGGATTTTACTGCCAATCTGACGGACAAGGAACGTATTCAGACCTTTCAGGTAAAAGCCTTTCCTTGCACTTGCCGCTTGCATGAAAACGGCTGACAGCGAGTAGAACAGCAGAAAAGTTCCCGCGACCAATGCCGCCGCTGCCAACTGGAACAGATTATTTTCATGCGATGGCAGAATCCCGTTTTTGTTGAACAGCGCGGCAGAAATTCCGATGCAAAGCAGCGAGAGCAGGAACAGACAAACCGGCAAGATACGGTTTTCAGTCTGCATACTTTCGTTTTTTCTGCCGTCCGTCAATAGGTCGATCAATTTAACATTGGTGACAGACCGAATATTGAAAAGCATGACGATAAAAAAGATGATTGTGAAACACAACACGGTCTGGCGAAGCGCTCCGGCTGAAAACACGATTCGAAACTTTTCAAGATTGATTGCAAAAAGCCGCAATGCAATCAAAGAAAACCCTTGCGAAAAGAAAAAGCCCAAAAGCAATCCTGTGCCCAGCGCAATGATGCCAACACAAAGCGTTTCGCCTGCAAACAACCGGGAAATACGCCCTTTTTTCATGCCGAGCATCATATACACGCCTAATTCCTTTTTGCGACGTTTCAATAAAAACTGATTGGCATAAAGAATCAGAAAAGCCAGAACAACCGCAATCATAGTGGAAAGCGTAGAAAGCATAATGCCGAGTTGACGATATAAGAGCGTGCCGGTCATGCCCATATTGGAAAAAGCCGGCTGGTCAGAAATGGAATTGAACGCATAGAACAAACTGACCGAAAGGGTCAGCGTAAGAAAGTAAATCAGATAGTCACGAATGTTCTTGCACACATTTCGGAAAATCAGCTTACATGTGTTCACTCTGTTCACCTCCCAAGACGGAAACTACTTCCAGAATTTTTGTAAAAAATTCTTTGCGCGTATCCGTCCCACGATGCAGTTCGTTGAACACCTGCCCATCTTTGATAAACAAAATGCGATTGCAATAGCTGGCAGAAAAAGCGTCATGCGTTACCATGAGAATCGTTGCTGAAAGCCGTTCATTCAATTCGGTCAACATTGTCAACAGCATTCGGGAAGAATTGGAATCCAGTGCGCCGGTCGGCTCATCTGCCAGTACGATGGCGGGATTTGTCACCATCGCTCTTGCGGCAGCTACTCTCTGCTGCTGACCGCCAGACATCTGATAGGGATATTTATCCAATACATCCTGAATGTTCAGCGCTTGGGCAATCTGTGGAATACGCTGCTCTATTTCACTGGGTTTGGCACCTACGATGGAAAGGGCCAGAGAGATATTTTCATAGGCGGTTAAGGTGTCCAGAAGATTGAAATTCTGGAAAATAAACCCCAGCTTTTTTCCTCGAAAGTCTGCAAGCTGTGCTCTATGCAGCATCGTGATATCCTTTTCCTCTACATAGATATGACCGCTGGTGACGGTATCAATCGTGGAAATGCAGTTCAGCAAGGTGGTTTTGCCAGAGCCGGAAGCACCCATGATGCCGAGAAATTCTCCTTTGCGAACAGAAAAAGAAATGTGGTCGATGGCTTTTGTCAGGTTGCCTTTGTTACCGTAAAATTTTTGGATGTCATCCACCCGTAAGATCGTATCGCCCATAGGTCAGGCTCCTTTCTCAAAAGCGCTTTGCTTTTGTGCTTTTACTCTACCACAAGGAATTTTCCGATGCCATTAAATTGGATTACATTTGTATTACCAAAATGTAAGGCTGAAAAAAGCGAGGCTTTACAGCCCCGCCGCCTGCAAATAGCTTTCCGTAGGAAAAACCATCGTCACAGTCGTTCCCTGTCCCGGAACGCTGGAAATAGAAAGTGAGATATTCATTTTTCGACATAGCCTTTGGCTCAAGTACAAACCAATGCCGGTTGATTTGGAATAACGGCGGCCGTTTTCACCGGTAAAGCCTTTGTCGAACACGCGCGGCAAGTCAGCAGCAGAAATGCCAATGCCATTATCGGAAATGAAAAGAGATACCGTGTTTTTCTCTGCTCTGGCTGAAAATTCAACTTGTAAATTATCTTTCCGATACTTGATAGCGTTGGACAGAATCTGTCCGATCACAAAGGTGCAGCTCTTGCTGTCTGCGGCCACGGGAATATCCAGTTCCTTTAGAACCGGCTTTCCACCGACCTGAATCAACGGCTTTGAGTACGTTTTTAGCGCAGCGTACACTAATGCCTGCAAGGTGGTTTTCTCCACCTTAAAGTCCTTTTCCACATCGGTACTGCGGGCGTAATATAGCACCTGCTCCACATAAGCATCAATTTTTCGCAGTTCATCGTCAATTCGCAGTGTGGTGGGATTCTTTTCATTTTCAACGATCAGCCGGGCAGAGGTGATAGGCGTTTTGATTTCATGCACCCATGAATCAAGGTATTCCCGATATTCACGGTTCTCCTGTTCTGCACAGGCAAGCTGGTCGTTCTGATATTTGTTGCAGCACCGCAGAACGTCCACCAAAATCTGCCCCTCTAAAAAATGAGGCGGCACCATTAACTCGCCTAAAAGAGTTTTTATGTCCATCTACTCTGTCATTTTTTGAAGCAGATTATAAAAACTCTGCTTGCGAAAAAAGTCATACAGCAGCGCTGTACTGTACGCTGCAAGTAAAATCACCTCGGCAAACAGAATAAACACAGTAGGTGTTTCAATCAGCCAGAGGAGCGCAAGCAGCACGAGTGCAGCCACCAGCATACAAATCAGGGAAAAGATACGGTCAAGCAGATACTCGGATAACTTCATACGCAATACCCTAAACCACGTTTCGTTTCCAGATAGTCCGGCAGACCGATTTCGGTCAGTGCTTTCCGTAACCGAACGATGTTGACATTCAATGTGTTTTCGTCTATAAATTGTTCACTCTGCCAGAGTTCATCAATAATAGCGTCACGGGGAATAATGTTGCCCTTATTCACCATAAGCAGGCGCAAAATCCCAAGTTCATTTTTGGTAAGTGATTTTTTGTTCCCTTGATAGCTGATTTCCGCCTTGAGCAAATTTAAGGTCAAGCCTTTGTGCGTGAGAACGATGTTGTCCTGTACTTCATAGGTCCGAGCCAGAAGTTTTTGGATTCGCGCCAAAAGAATCTGTGCATTGTACGGCTTTGCAATATAATCATCTGCGCCGATGTTCAAGCTCATCAACTCGTCAAAATCGCTGTTTCTGCTGGTAAGTACAATGATAGGAAGATTAGATTTCTGCCGGATTTCTCTGCATACTTGGAAACCATCCTGATAGGGCAGATTGATGTCTAAGAGAATCAAGTTAGCCCCTGATGAAAGAGCAGCTTGCACAATGTGGTGAAAATCATCGCTGCTGTCGCATTGGTAGCCGTACTTTTGAAGAAGCTGAACAAGTTCCTCGCGGATTGCCGGTTCATCTTCTATAATGAAGATTTTCATGCTCACACCTCCATATTCTATTATATTTCGATTTTCCAGAGAATACAATGCTCAAACTATGAACAATAAAGTTTAGCATATATGCAGTTTGCATCGTTTCGCCAATCGTCCATGAACTATAAAATGTATATGGGTGATGCAGAATGGCGAAAATCGAGGACTGTCCCGGCTTTGAAACGTTCGGAGCGGATGTCAAGGCAGCACGAAAGGCAAAACAGCTTTCCCGCAGTGCGCTGGCTGACATGATACATTGTGACAGCCGGTATCTTGCGAACATCGAAAACGAAGGCACGCTGCCCAGCCTGCCGGTGGTGATTCAGCTGATAAAAATATGTGGTCTGCCCGTGGAGCGGTACTTCAACCCGGAACTCATGCGGGAAGAAAGTGCGGAACGCCAGCGGGTCAGCCACAAGCTGCAGCTTTGCCCGGAAGAATACTTACCCATCGTAGAAGGTGCCATTGACGGTGCCCTGCGAATCCATGAACAGGAAAAAGAGCCCGCGTGTGTCTGATTGCCACGCATGGTCATTGAGAGGATGCAAAAAGCGTCCTCTTATTTTTTTGCATTTTGCGAGCAGAACGGGGGTGTTGTGGTGTCATAGTAGTGGGGAAAGGTAACGTAGCAAGCATAGGGAGTGTAGCCACTCCCGGCAAAAATGCTTGCTGGGGAGTACCCCAGACCCCCAAGAAACGAGGTGAAACTATGACGAACCGAACCCGAAAAATTGTTCTGCGTGTTCCCGTGACGCCGGAGGAACGGGAACTTATCCGGCAGAAGATGGCTCTGCTGCATACCCGGAACTTTTCTGCATACGCCCGGAAGATGCTGATAGACGGTTATGTTGTCCACATCGACACCACCGACATCCGGGCGCAAACCGCCGAACTGCAAAAGATTGGTGTCAACGTCAATCAGATCGCGCGGCGGCTGAACAGCATGGGGCCGCTGTACACACAAGACGTTGCGGACATCAAGGGAGCATTGGCGCAGATATGGCAGTTACAAAGATACATCCTATCAAGTCAACGCTGAAAAAGGCATTGGACTACATCGAGAATCCGGCCAAGACGGACGAAAAAATGCTGGTGTCCTCCTTTGCCTGCTCCTACGAAACCGCCGACATCGAATTTGAACTGCTGCTGTCACAAGCCATGCAGAAAGGCAACAATCTGGCCCACCACCTGATACAGTCTTTTGCGCCGGGCGAAACCACGCCGGAGCAGGCCCACGAGATCGGCCGGCAGCTTGCAGATGAAGTCCTGCAAGGCAAATATCCCTATGTGCTGACCACGCACATTGACAAGGGACACGTCCACAACCACATCATCTTCTGTGCCGTGGACATGGTGAACCAGCGGAAGTACGTTTCCAACCGAAAGAGTTATGCCTACATCCGGCGCATCAGCGACCGGCTGTGCAAGGAACATGGCCTGTCCGTGGTAATGCCCGGCCAAGACAGAGGCAAGAGCTATGCCGAGTGGGACGCACACCGCAAGGGTACAAGCTGGAAGGCGAAGCTGAAAGCTGCCATAGATGCAGCCATCCCGCAGGCCAAGGATTTTGACGATTTTCTGCGGCTCCTGCAGGAGCAGGGCTACGAGGCCAAGCGTGGCAAGTATGTTTCGTTCCGTGCGCCCGGACAGGAACGGTTCACCCGCTGCAAAACGCTGGGCGAAGCCTACACCGAGGAAGCCATCATCGAACGCATCAAAGGGCGGTTCGTGGAGCGGAAGCCCAAAGAAAACCGCAAAATTTCGCTGCGGATTGATTTGGAGAACAGCATCAAGGCCCAGCAGTCCGCAGGGTATGAGAAGTGGGCAAAACTCCACAATCTGAAACAGGCTGCCCGGACGCTGAACTTCCTGACCGAGCATGAAATCGAAAGCTACCCGGATTTGGAAAGCCGGGTGGCCGAGATCACCGCCGCCAGCACCGAAGCTGCCGCCGCATTGAAAGCAGCAGAGCGCCGGCTTGCTGAAATGGCCGTGCTGATAAAGGATGTCACCACCTGTAAAGAACTGCGCCCACTGTTGCAGGAGTATCAGCGGGCTGCTGACAAAAAGCAGTTCCGACGTAAGCATGAAGGAACCTTGATTCTCTATGAAGCAGCGGCGAAAGCTCTAAAAGAGCAGGGCTTTCAAAAGCTGCCCGACCTCTACACCCTGAAAGCCGAGTATAAGCAACTGGCCGAGCAGAAAGACCAGATGCAGCGGCAGTACAATGATGCCAAACGCCAGATGCAGGAGTATGGCATCATAAAGCAGAATGTGGACGGCATTCTGCGGACAACGCTTGGAAAGGAGCAGATGCAGGAACGGTAAATTTGCACAAAATATTGGTCGGATTTTTGAACCCCAAACGCTTAGACCGGGTGGCGTTTCCACCCGAAATCATGTAAAATAGACCTAGACAACGAAAGCGAGGAACCTTCTATGGCAGAAGTGAAAGACAATAGCTCCATCCAGCTTTTTGAAGATCAGAAAATCCGTACTGCATGGGATGCAGAAAAGGAAGAATGGTATTTTTCGATTACAGATGTTATTGCAGTTTTGACCGACCAAACTACTGCGCGCGGTGCAAGTAACTATTGGGCAAAGCTCAAACAGCGTCTAAAAGAAGAAGGCGCAGATGAACTGCTGACAAATTGTCAGCAGTTGAAAATGACGGCAACAGATGGAAAAAAGCGTAAAACTGATGTTGCCAACACTGAACAACTCCTGCGCATTATACAGTCCATCCCGTCCCCGAAAGCTGAACCGTTCAAGGCATGGCTGGCAATGGTAGGCAAGGAACGCATCGAGGAAACCATCGACCCGGAGCTGACGATCGACCGCGCGTTGGAAACCTATCTCAAGAAAGGCTACAGCCGCGAGTGGATCAATCAGCGTCTGCAAGCAATTCAGGTGCGTAAGGAGCTGACCGACGAATGGGATGCGCGCGGGGTGCAGATGGGTAAGGAATACGCAATTCTGACCGATGAAATTACAAAAGCGTGGTCTGGGATGAACACGCGGCAGTATAAGAATCTCAAGGGTTTGAAAAAAGAAAACCTGCGTGATAATATGACAACGCTGGAACTGGTTCTCAATATGCTGGCCGAGGCTACGACCACAGAGATCTCCAAGCAGAAAGCACCGGAAGGTTTGCGGGAAAACGTCGAAGTTGCACGCTCCGGCGGCAAGATCGCGGGAGATGCACGGAAAGCCATCGAGCAGCAGACCGGCGTACCGGTCATTACGTCCCAAAACGCCGCACAGCTCAATCAGGTCGTGACAAACCTAATTGAAGCGACCGATAAGATTACGAGTAAAGACAAGCCGAAAGAATAAATTACAGAAATCAGCCACTGTAATGTGTTCATCTATAGTGTAGTGAAAACACATACTGAAAAGCCTTGAATCCGTGAGGATTCAAGGCTTTTTGCTATATATAAGTTTTACATTCACAGCTGCTTCCCCATGATCTTCAGGTTTGAGGCGGGGTACATGCCGGAGGTGGTGTAGAAGTGCATGTGGGGTTCGTCGTTTACGCTGGCGAGTTCGATGAGCTTTGCGCCGTGGGCGCGGGCATGCTGCTCGATCTCGCGGAGGAACTGCCTGCCGAATCCCTTGTTCTGATACCCGGCGAGGATGACGATCTCCTCCAGCCAATAGCTCGTAAGGTCGTCGTAGGGCTTGAGATACCCGATCGCGAAGCCGGTCGTGTTCTCCGCGGC
>ERZ507086.1117-NODE-1117-length-10888-cov-3.760454_pt1 | contig 10888 bp, 10 predicted proteins | sample MGYA00512292_ERZ507086 | MGnify/ENA metagenome assembly ERZ507086
TGTTTTATCAGTATTTACTTCCTTCTACAGGATACTTGTATGCATTTGATTTACATGCGTATCGTAGAGGAATTGTATTGCGTTTTCCTCATCCAGCAAATCCATTGATTGTTCCACCATTTAAGGAACAGAATCTTCTGTATGAAGCTTTTTCTGAAGAAAAGACGTGGGAAAAACTGATGCATATTCAGGAAGTGAGTGATCTGAATGAAAGAATTCTTTCTGATGATGCTAAAAATATGATTCTTTTAAGTGAAGCACTGCATGAAAAGAAGATTGCGGATATCGCAAAAGAAATTCATGACAAGGCAAAAAAGATCGTATTGATTGCTGGACCATCATCATCGGGAAAAACATCGTTTGCCAAACGTTTGTGTATTCAATTGCAGGTGTTAGGATTGAATCCATTGTATCTTGGAACAGATGATTATTTTATCAATCGTAATGATCTTCCGCTTCAAGAAGATGGTACGAAAGATTTTGAAGCATTGAGTGCTGTGGATGTTGATTTATTTACAGAACAGATGAATGCATTATTACGTCATGAAGTTGTAGATCTGCCGACATATAACTTTATAAAAGGGGAAAAGGAGTACGGACAGAGGATTACACAGTTACATGAGGATCAGTTGATTGTGATTGAAGGGATTCACGGATTAAATCCTGAACTGACAAAAGGAATTGATGATAAAGAAAAGTTTAAGATCTATATCAGTCCTTTGACACAGTTGACAATTGACCGTTATCATCGTATTCCGACAACAGATGCAAGAATGCTGCGTAGAATGGTAAGAGACTATCGTACAAGAAATGTGAGTGCTGCAGATACCATTGCATCATGGTATTCTGTAAGAAAAGGTGAAGAAAAGAATATTTTCCCTTATAATGGAGAAGCGGATGTATTTTTTAATAGTTCATGTATTTATGAATTAGCAGTATTAAAGAAATATGCTGAACCATTATTAAAAAGAATTTCGTATGAATCGGATCAATATGCAGAAGCACAGAGAATGTTAAGATTCCTTGACTTCTTTGTGACAATACAAGATGATTCTTGTATCGCAAATAATTCAATCATTCGAGAATTTATTGGAGGTAGTATCATAGCATCATGAAAAAATTATCAGTGAGTATTTTATTGGCATCTCTTATGTTAGTGGGATGTTCAAACGATGGCGTAAGTGGAAAGTATTATTATCAGTCTTATAGTGGTGGATTGAATGAAGATACGTATTTTGACTTGAAGGATGATGGGACTTGTACAATGGTTGCAGATGGTGAAGAAAAGGCATGTACGTATGGAGATGGCGTTATCAGTATTGGTGATCAGTCTGCTTCCTACAAGATCGTTAAGAATGTTATGACGGTTTCTTTCCCTGGAACAGATGGAGAATCTATGTCATTTGAAAAGAAGTAGCGAATCGCTACTTCAAGCATTTGTCATACAAGATAAATAAGAGAATACCAAACAGTGTTCCTAAAGTGTTATTAATTAAATCAGTAATATCACAGACTCGATTTGAAGTGAATAAGAGCTGTGATATTTCAATTGTGAATGAGAACAGTGCGCCATACAGGAGAGTAATCCTGTATGGTTTTTTTAATGTTCTTTGTGCAATAAAACCAAATGGTATGAATAGCATGAGATTGTACAAAGTTTCTCTGCGATAGTTTCCATACCCATAGATCCAGTCAGAAAAAGGAAGAAGGTTAAAATTTTCGTACACACCATCAAATGCATATAGAAGATGTGCAAAGATTGGCATAATTGTCCATCCTAGAATGATGCACATATAGATATACAGGAATGTATGCCATACAAGGGCATTGCGTTCATAGTTCTTCCACGTTGGATATAAGCATTTTATATAAATTGCCAGCAAGATGATCATATCTGGCAATGATTTTAAAAACCAATTCATAAACCAAAAGATTATAACATGGTAAGCGTTAAAATATTAAAATTGATTAAGAAAGTTTTGTGAAATATAAAAGATGCTTGAATTCAATAGTGAAACTGAGTATATTAGACAATGAATTTTGGAGGTGGATATGAATATACTCGAACAGTTTCGATTGTTTACAACACTTGTAATACAGTTCTTAACAGTGTTTTATGCATATCAGGTAATTTATATTCTCATTTCGATCATCAAAAGAAAAGTAACTTCTTTAAAGGATACAGATATTAGAAATCGCTTTGCGATTTTTATCAGTGCCAGAAATGAAGAAGGTGTGATTTCAGAACTATTGGACAGCCTGAATAAGCAAGATTATCCAAGAGATAAATATGATATTTATGTTGTTGCAGATAACTGTACAGATCATACTGCACAGGTTTCTAGAGACAATGGTGCTATCGTATATGAAAGATTCAATAAAGAGGAAGTTGGTAAAGGATATGCTTTGAATTATCTGTATACAAAAGTTTCTTCTTTGAAGGGTAGAAAGTATTATGATGCATTTGTGGTATTTGATGCAGATAATATTGTTGATCCAGCGTTCTTGAAGGAATCGAATAAAAAGCTTGCAAGTGGCAAGTATGATGCATTTACAACATATCGTAACTCTAAGAACTTTGGTACGAACTGGTTAAGTGCAGCATATTCTATCTGGTTCCTGCATGAAGCAAGACACTTAAACTATGTTAGAGATATGATTGGTGCACAATGCATGATTTCTGGTACTGGTTTTGTGATTACTTCTTCCCTGATGGATGAGAATGATGGATGGCCTTATTATTTCCTGACAGAAGATATTCAATTCTCTGTTGCTTCTACAATCAACAATAAGAGAATTGGCTATTGTGACAGTGCAATGCTTTATGATGAACAGCCATCTACGATGGAACAGTCTTGGAAGCAGAGACTGAGATGGGCGAAAGGCTTCTATCAGATTGATGGAAAATACTTAGGTGATCTTACAAAGGGATTGTTGTCTAAGAATGGCAAGAGATTTACATTCTATGATATTTTGATGACGTGTCTGCCTTGTACGTTATTAACTGTTATTATGGTTGCATTCGCATTATGGGGAATTGTTGCGGCTTCCTTTATGCCTTACTATCTATCTTTGGTATTGAGACAGGAAATGATTCAATTCTTGATTGAAATGATTGCATATCTATGGGGCAGTATGATGGTGCTTGCATTATTGACGGTTCTTTCTGAGTGGAAGAGAATTCCTGCTTCTACATTTGAGAAGTTGAAGTTTATTCCAATGTTTCCAATGTATATGTTGACGTATATTCCAATTACAGTACAGGCATTATTTACAAATGTTACCTGGACACCAATTCAGCATTACTCAACATCACAATTAGCAATGAAAAAATAACTCTTGTGTTTCAAAAGAACATAAGAGCTTTTCTTTTTTTAACAGTAAAAAACAGTAAAGAACTGTAAAAGAAATATAAAACAGTAAAGAATTGTAAAGAACTGTAAAAGAATAAAATTCATTGTAATTTGTCGCGAGAACTATGAAAAGCAAATACTTCTGAATGATAATTTACAAACAAAAAAATCGCTGTTTCCAGCGATTTTTAAATGGTGCGGATAGCAGGACTTGAACCTGTACGCCGAGGGCATCAGATCCTAAATCTGACGTGTCTGCCAATTCCACCATATCCGCATTGCTTAAGTATTCTATCAGAAAAATAAAAAGAATGCAATATGCATTCTTAGCAAACATAGTTTAAATAGTATGGAAGCTGCTTTCTCCACCATGGCCAGTCGTGTGCGACGTCTGCTCCCCAGAAATCTACCCAGGCTGGTACATTCTTGTATTCAAGCAATTCTTTGATTCTTCCAGCATCTTCCTGCATTGGAATTTCCCATGCACCTCTGCCGCAACATACGATGATATCTCTATGACGATACATTTCGACTTTTGGATCATCATAATGCATGCCTTCTAGATAATCGACTGGTGAGTTTGCATATACTAGATCGTCCCAATAGTCAGGGAAGAAGAGTCTTGCATTGTATGCACCGCTTAATGCAATGCATCCCGCAAAGATGTCGGGTCTTCTAAGCAAGGAATTCAATGCATGTGTTCCACCCATAGAACAGCCAGTTGTCATGATACCTTTTGCATATGTGCCATTGTTTGCTTTGGCATTGATATCAAAGATTCTTGGACAGAGTTCATCTGTGATGTAACGCATATATGCTTCCTGCTGGAGGATTCTATTTCGATTATCCCAGGAAGTTGAACTCCAGGAATTGACATCATTAGAATCACAACAGAACATTTGAATACGACCTGATTCAATATAGTCTTTTGCAGCATCAATCATGCCATTGTTTTCATAGTCAAAGAAACGGCCATCTTGTGATGGAAATACAAGAAATGGTCTGCCGGAATGGCCATAGACTTTAAATTCCATGTCTCTTCCCAGGTTTTGAGAATATTCTTTGTAGTATTCTGTTTTCATTTCTTCACCTTGTCTTTCTTGTATACGAAGTTTACAAAATCTTTGACTTCTTTTTTTGTTTTGAAGCGTGCAATGTAGAATTCATTTCCCATTGCGGAAGATAACAGGTCAGGCATTCTTTCATGCATGACAATGGATTGGCCATATTTTGAGAAGATAGATGTGGATCCATTTGTATAGATTCCATTGTACTTATCTCTTCTACCGACATATACACAATGATATGGTCGATCCGTTTTGTATAAGCCTTCATTATACATTGCCATATTGGCATAGATGAGATATACATTGATGTCATTTGCATAGTTCATCATATCTGGTGTATATCCTCCAGGAGGTCTCATGTTAACTTCTAAGCCTACAAGATCTCCTTTTTTGCCTAAGCCTTCTTTATCTTCATAGAGTCTGAAGTATTCTGTATGGAAGAATCTTCCACGGATATCAAATGCTTTGATAACACGTGTGCCCATTTCAACAAGATCCTTTGGAATTTCTCTTTCACTGTAATACCAGCATTCATCTGCACTGTTTACGATATCCATGATTGGTTCAGGGAATACGTGGGATGTCTGGAAGATGATGTTGTTATCTTGATCTACGATACCATCGAAAGAAACAATAGATCCTGGAACAAATTCTTCCATGATGTACTGTGTCTGGATGTTTTGCTTGTAGAAGTCTTTGAGCTGTTTGTCGTTTTTGATTTTCCATGTTGTATTGGCACCAACACCATCGTCTGGTTTGACAATGACTGGATATCCAACAAGATTTACAAACTTCTTTCCTTCTTCATATGTAGAAACCATATGGTATCTCGCAACTGGAACATTTGCCTTTTCATAGAGCGCTTTCATGGACACTTTTCCACTCACATCATAATCATAACAGCTTTTGTCATCCATTCCCCGTCCATGCATTTCCAGCAGTCCTTCCACCTGATTTTCTTCCAGCATTTTATTTTGATAGTCCTCTGTATAAGGGACTGACTCTTCTATCGTAATCTTACGTTCCATTGACGAACTCCTTTATTTTCTTAATATCCCGAAGCTTTTTCTCCGGTTCTGTAATTGCCGCACGTTTTTCCACACTAACTTTCATCTTCCTCCATGTTCCCTGTGCCCGGACACAGACTTCATCTCCTTCCACCGTAACCTGTCCCTGGATTGTAGATAATAAGATACACTTTCCATTCACACGACTTTGAAAAAGTGTTTCCAGTTCCGCTACATCTGTCCCGCTTCTATCTCCAGATCCAGTCTGTGAATCCGGTTTTTCTCTCGCCTTATTACTGCCGACTACCGCTGTCTCATAAGCTGCTCCCGCAATTATATTCTTGTCATGGTAATAAAAAAATGCATAGATACTGCTCATGACCAGAAGCATAATGATTGGCGTTAAAAAAGACATCTCTACTGTATAACCTCTCACACTACACCGCCTCTCTGCTCTGCCAGCATCAGAATATATCCAAGAGTCAAAAATGGAAAAAATGGCATCGTCTTCACTCGTCCGCGAAATGCCAATATCACCGAGCAGACTCCACTTGTAAAAAATGCTGCTGCCAGCACTCCCACAACTTTCCAAAACCCCAGATATCCTCCAAGAATCATAATTGCCACGCTGTCCCCATAACCGATTGCTTCTTCTGTCACTTTACTGACAAGAAGGAACAGCACTCCCACTCCGATTCCTGCACAGATTCCAACAAGATTCTCTACATTCGTCTGTTCCATCTTTTCCAGGAATACTCTGATCTGATAAAAATCCACTATTTTCCAGAAGACTGTCAATATTCCCCACAACGTCAGAACTTTTCTGGAAACTTTTTTATTTCTAATATCTGACACAGACAGCCCGGTTAGAATTAACAGCACAACTATATCTACCATTCTATTTATATTTCCCACATCTTGTACCTCTTCTCATTCTACTTATCATTCCCGGCATTCTACTTTCCACCACATTTTGAGCATGCGCGCTTTCCCGGTACTTCAGAAATTCTCGCTGTATATACGGTACGCTTTAATCCGCTGCATGTCAGTGAATTATGATATCGGTCACCCTGATCAGTAATATACACACTTCCACCCATACTGCTGCCATGAACACATTTCTCACAGGCATGATACTTTCCGCCACTTTCATTGCGAAGGCTATTAAGTTCCGATGACGCCGCCGCATGGATCGACAGGTCCAGATGCGTACAATGTGGATTTTTGTGATAGACAACTCCTGTATCCGTTACATATACAATCTGATCATCTTCTTCACCAAACCCTCCTGCCTCATAGCCGGTCCATGTCTTGATCCTCATAGTTTCCTTATAAGAAATCGGCGCTATAGAAAAGCCCGGAACCGGAATCCGCACCTGATAAGATGCCTGAATTTCTCCAATTCCCGTAAACGGCGACAAATAAGATTGATTGCAATTGATTCCTGAGCTGCCACCTTCTACAATGCTTCTCTCTAACCGTTCTGCTCCAATAGAATTTACAACATCACGTTCCAGATTTGACGGAATCACTGCCGGGACTTCTACTGCCTGCACTGCAAGCTTCTTTCCCGCTTCCTGAAGTCCGCTTCGCACAGCCGTCTGCACGGATAACAGCTCCAGCAGTAATACCAATGCCAGCGTCGCAAAAAAGAAGATTGGTACTGCCATGGCAGCCTCCACGGTAATGCTTCCTTTTTTTCGGGTGGATGCAGATGCCCTTCCTGTATGCTTGGATTTGTATATGCTGGATAATAAAGGGATATCTTTATCTGAGTTCATCGAATCTTTCTCCTTTCATTTTTTATGTTTTCAGTTAGCAGAAATTTTATAACTCCCGGTAGGGGGAGCGGAAGGACATCTGCACCCACCCGTTATTGATTCATTTCGTTATTGATTCATTTCGTTTTTAATTGTATCCAAAATATGTCGGAAAATCATACATGATCCCACGGCGCAGATTACATGTGCTGTGAAATTCTACTCTGCTGATGCAGGCATCTGCCCGAAAAAATGTCTGTCCATATCGTATCTTTAAATTTTGTTCCACCATATCTAATGTACGCATCCCAACTTCATCCTGGGATTTCAGGAACAACAGCATGCGAAGGTATTCCCGATAAGCAAGTCCGCTTTCCATATCTTTACCACTATCTGCTGCCACATTTTCTCCTGCACTGCCAAGCTGCATCAGTCCGGAAAGGCTTAGTTTCCAATCCTCTGCGTTCTTTACAAGTGGTACTTTTCCTCCACTTATCAGCGTTCTAATATCCATGATTGCTTCACCATAAGCCCATGCAAGTAAAATTCCCTGCGCGGCACCCTCGGCCAGTTCCGGAAGTCCGATCACCGTACATAATGTAAGCGCTGCCGCCTCGGCTTCTGCTTTCTTTTCCGGATCCGTCTGGATATATGCATAATCCGGCACAAATCGGACCATAAGAAGCTTACTGGCAACCGTCTCCAAATTTTCTCTGTCGCTGGCGTGACCTTCCAGAATATATTCCAGTTCATAGTCCAGACTCCCCGCACCTGCCATGTCACCAAGATTCCCGTTGCAGAAGTCTTCATTAGCAGAATCTCCTCTGACAAAATCTCCACCGACAGAATCTCCACTGTTATAATTTCCACTGCCAGATTGCAGGCTATCTGAAGCCATCTTGAAATGTTCCAGCACGTACTCTCCAAACAGTAATTTACTGATTGTACTTCCCGATCCTGCTACATCTGAGAAATCTCCATACCCCTGATTTCGTTTTCTATGAGATACCATTTCCGATAACGTAATGCTTTTCTTTGACATTACACGTCCCTTTGGCATAATCAGATCTACAAGAGGCATGCTTTTTAATTTCGCCACATGCGATAAGGGATTCTCTTCCTCTGGAAGTTCCTCCTTCTGCGACAACAGCTCCTGTAATTCCTGTTCCGTTTTTGCCCCGTCCCTTTCATAATTTTGTAAAGCCTCCTCTCCTGCTTTCCATGTATCTGTCTGTCCAACCAGTTTCTTCACCTTATCCAGTCCGTATTTATTTTCCATATATGCCGTCACCTGCTCGTAAAATGCACTGGCACCTTGGTCCGTCAATAGCTGAATTCTTGTAATTTCCTGATCCATCCCGCTTGCTCCGTAATAGGCCAGCCGTTCCTTTAACAATTCTTCACTGTAACTGCCCGTCTCATAACTTCCTTCCAGCGCAAAAATTCCGTAGACTTCCCAGAGTTCCTTCTGATACTCTGCAAATATACTTTCCACCGCCCGTGTCATATCTGCTCTTCTGTAATTTTTTACATTCTGTAAAGAGGCACTTTCCAGCATTGCTCCGGCAAATGAAATAAGTAAAATAAATACCAGACTTAAATACACTGTGACTTCCCCCTTTAAATACCGCTGCTCTCGCTTGTAATCTTCTCGAAAATCGTCTCGACCAGACTTGTGAGCTGAGATTTGAATATAACGACAAGCGAAATCAGTACAACCAAAATTAAGATAATTTCCACAACTCCGACTCCGTCTTTGTTTTCCAATATTTCTCTCACTCTGTGTTTTAAATACCAAACTCTCCACATAATTAATCCTCCCGCTTTCTCTATTCTTGCTTCTCTACACCCGCTTTTCTATTCCGTCATATCTTCTATGGCATATTTTTATATTTTTACAATGCCTACATTTGTACGGTAAAAAATGCCGGGACTACAACAATCACAAGCACCTCTGCCAGCATCAGAAACATCGGAAGCAATAGCTTTGTTCCTGCTTCTTCCCCGAGCCGTCTTGCTCTTGCTTTTCGCTCTTCAAAAGACTGGATTGCTTCCAGCCGAAGCATGTCATTTAGACCTTTTGTACCTTTTCTCAGGTTTTGTGACAGCAATGCACCAAATCTCATATATTCCTGTGTCCCGCATCTTCTTCCGAATTTCTCATAACATTCTGCTTCCGGAACACCGCCATCCATCTGTCGGCATGTATACTTCATCTCTTCATAAACTGCACGCTTCCCTTGCTGCTTTATCCGCGAATCGTAATCATTTACAATCTTTCTCCATGCTTTGCGGACCGTCATTCCTGCACCTAAAAGTAATGTCAGCTTACTGATGACTTCCGGATAATCCAGACACATCTGTTTTTGTCTTGCCTGTTTTTCTTTTATCTCGTTCTGCTTGTCCAGCGCAAAAAACAGCACGGAAATCACAACTGCAGCCACCATAATTACTGCACCTCTCCAGTTCATTACCGTATAAAAATGTATTTCCTGTCCGTCCACCTGTTTCGGCAATGTTAACGTCCCGGATTCTCTGGTATCCTGATCTTTTTCTGCCACTGTCCGGCGCACCTTTTCTAATAACGCTCCATCACTTCCGGTCATTCGTGGATAGACCATTGCCATACATTCATACAGTACCTGTTTTTCTACATCTTCCCGATACGTCAATATGGCTGTCAGCTTCACCGGTGTCCCTTCACTTACAAGCTTATCTTCCTTTAATTTTCCGTAAATATTGATCACATCATAGCGGTCAAGCTTCCATGTAACGTCGATCGGCTTTCCTGGAATCTCTGTCAGAAGATTCAAATCCCGGTCCACATGATCCAGACTTACATTCTCCCCCAGAATCAACGAATCCATTTTCTTTACTATCTGCTTTAATACCTGACTGATTTCCTGTTCTCCATATACCTGCTCTGTTACTTCGATCGGAATTTTCCCCAATACCCGGTCTTTTCCCTCTACACGCAGTTCTTCCGTCTTCTTCCCTTTGCCATAAGTTTTTCTTGTAATCTCCTCTACATTTTTTCTGTAGGCAACATTGTAATCCCAGATAAGAGCTACAACGCCCACCGAAAACACCACTAACATGATTCCGATACTCAGACTTCGATCTCGATGATCTTTCGCCCAAGCCCGTATGCGCCCAAATATATAATCAGACATCCTGTCATCACTCCTCTTCCTGCTATATTTCCGTAAAGATTTCCCATAAATTCCGGAAAACTGACAGTCATATAAAGTACAATTCCAAAAGGAATGACCGACATCACCTGAAATTCATATTTTTTCGCCGCCAGCATTGTATCAATTTCCCGTTTTACATCAATTTTGTCTCCAATCTGATCCGCTGTATTGCGGATAATAGACATCAAATTTCCTCCGCTTCTCTTGGCCGTGACAAAGACTCCGGCAAAGTTTTCCACATCTGGAAGCTTTGTTCTCTCGGACATTTCTTCTACTGCCTGTTCCACCGGTACCTGTACCCGGATCTGCCTGACCATGATTTCCAGCTCACGTAGAATTGCCGCATCATCAGAGTAAAAAACCTGCATCTCTTTCAGGCTCTCTTTCACTGCATTTTCCACAGAATATCCTGTATTCAGTAAAGAGGAAAATGTCTGTATCAGTTCTTTGAACTGTACTAGAAACTCCTGTTCTTTTCGCTTAATGCATTCGTCCAGATCGGAAGAG
>ERZ507086.1120-NODE-1120-length-10869-cov-3.605234_pt1 | contig 10869 bp, 16 predicted proteins | sample MGYA00512292_ERZ507086 | MGnify/ENA metagenome assembly ERZ507086
ACAATTCCTTGCGACAGCTTAGTTAGAATACCACTATAAAAAGAATCTGTCAACACTTTTTTGAACTTTTTTTATTTTTTCAATTTCGTACACTCTGCGTCCTGCAGCCTCCCAATACAGCAACTGTCACATTCAGTCCCAAAATTGCAATAAATACTTTTGCTCTGGTCCGCGCTTTTTCTTCATATGTACCTCCTTTAACACAATCTTTAAATTCCTATCATTTCCCGATACTCTCTCGGCGTAACTCCATAGCGTTTTTTAAATTGACGATTAAAATTTGACAGATTCATAAATCCTGCATCCTGTGAGATTGTCAATATTTTATCATCAGTCTGGCGCAATGCCTCTGCGGCCTCCGCAAGTCTCCGGTCATTTACATAAGAAGTAAAGCTGTCTCCCGTCATCTTTTTGAACCAACGCATGAAGTGGCTGCTGCTCCAGCCACAAAATTTCGCCATGTCTGCTACTGAAAGATTCTCACTGCTTTTAACACTGATTTCCTGCAGTACTTCTTTCAACTGCTCCCTATCCGGAGAAGACACGATTTCTCTGGACGGATACATTCTTATAAGAAGAAATATGATCTGCAAAACTGCAGCTTTCACTCCTAGCTCATAAGCATTTTCTTTTGTTTCACACAATTCTTCCATCTGAATAAGACATCTTTTTAATGAATCATAATGCGCTTCCTCTGGCTTTATCTGTACCGGAGGAAACAACTTACCTGCTGCAAGCGGGACGAGAAATTCTCCTGCACAGAGATCTGCTGCTCCTTCTCCCAGAAAATCCATTTCAAAGATAATATTTTCGTATTCCATAGAATATCCTTTTATCCTATGAATTGCATGAAGGGTTCCAGGTGTTACTACAAAAATATCCCCCGGTTCTCCCTCAAAGCTTTTTGTTTCGATCTGGATCAGCCCTTTTCCCTTTTTTATATAAATCAATTCCATCTCCTTATGCCAGTGCAAAGGAACCGCCGGAAAATCCAATGGAATCGTACATGGATAAATATTAAACGGAAACAACCGGCTGCCATGCTGTTTTGTTTCCTGATATTTTGTACCACTTTCTTTTTCTTTCATCTATTTCCGCCTCTATGATAGGATAGTATCATTTCTTGCTCGCTTTTGACAAGAAACGACGGACTATCTGTGATATAACTAAAGCAACTTAAGTTAACGAAACTACAACCATTTTATATATGAAAGGAGCAACTCCCATGAGTGAATCTATGAAAACAACACTAAATGAACTTTGCCAAAAGGATATTGCAACTGCTTCCGACGCAGAACTTTATACAGCCCTTCTGAAACTTGTGCAGGAACAGAGTCAGAAACAGATAAAATCAGTAACTGGCAGAAAACTGTATTATATTTCTGCTGAATTCCTGATTGGAAAATTGCTTTCCAACAACCTGATCAACCTTGGTCTGTATGATGAAGTTCGTGAAACACTTGCCAGTATCGGAAAATCTCTTGCAGATATCGAAGAGCAGGAACCGGAACCAAGTCTTGGAAATGGTGGTCTTGGACGACTTGCCGCATGCTTCCTTGACAGTCTTGCAACTTTGGATCTTCCTGGTGATGGTGTCGGTCTTCGTTATCACTGCGGACTTTTTCATCAGAATTTCAAAAACAACATCCAGAACGAAGCTCCTGATTTCTGGCTGACTGACCAGTGTGCTGCCAAAGCTACCGATACAGTATTTCCGGTTTCGCTTGCAGGAAACACCTATTCTGCAAGACTCTACAAACTTCCTGTTACCGGCTATGAAGGCAGAACCAATATGCTGAATCTGTTTGATCTGGATTCTGTAGATGAATCTGTGATCGGTGACGGAATTTCTTTTGACAAAAAAGATATTGCCAGAAACCTTACATTATTCCTCTATCCAGACGACTCCGATGAAGACGGCCGACTGCTTCGTATCTATCAGCAGTATTTCATGGTTTCTGCCGGTGCTCAGCTTATTCTCAACGAATGTGCTGCACGTGGATGTAACTATCATGACCTTGCCGACTATGCAGCTATCCAAATCAATGATACACACCCAAGTATGGTAATCCCGGAGCTGATCCGCCTCCTTGAGGAACACGGAATCAGCTTTGATGAGGCAGTTCAGATCGTAACAGATACTTGTGCATATACCAATCATACGATTCTTGCAGAAGCTCTGGAAAAATGGCCACGTCATTATCTCGATACCGTTGTTCCTCAGCTTATGCCAATTATTGAAAAGCTGGATGACATTGCAAAAACACGTACAACTGATTCTTCACTTGCTATCATTGATCAGAATCAGGTCGTTCATATGGCACATATGGATATTCATTTTTCTCACTCCACAAACGGTGTTGCCGCACTGCATACACAGATTCTGAAAGAAAGCGAACTGGCAGGATTTTATCAGATGTATCCGAACAAATTTAATAATAAAACAAACGGCATCACCTTCCGCCGCTGGCTTCTGAAATGTAATCCGGCCCTGACTTCTGAAATTGAATCTCTGATCGGATCCGGTTTCAAAAAAGATGCTTCTGAACTGAAAAAGCTTCTGGATTATACAGACGATGCAGAAGTACTGAAAAAACTCAGTTGTATTAAAAAATCCAACAAAGAAGCACTTGCTTCCTGGTTAGAAGACAAACAGGGAATCAAATTGAACACCAATGCAATGTTTTCCATTCAGTCCAAACGACTTCATGAATACAAACGTCAGCAGCTGAACCTGCTTTTCCTGATTCATGAATACCTGGAGATCAAAGCAGGACATACTCCAGTAACTCCATTAGTAAGTATCTTCGGTGCAAAAGCAGCTCCTGCCTATATCATCGCCAAAGATATCATTCACGCTCTTCTTACCCTGTCACAGGTTATCAGTGCGGACTCTGAAGTCTCCAGATATCTGCAACTTGCATTTGTAGAAAACTACAATGTTTCTGCCGCAGAAAAAATGATTCCGGCATGTGATCTTTCTGAACAGATCAGCCTTGCTTCCAAAGAAGCATCCGGAACCGGAAACATGAAATTCATGCTGAACGGTGCACTGACTCTTGGAACCATGGATGGTGCAAATGTAGAAATTGCCGAAGCTGTCGGAAATAACAATATTTACATCTTTGGTCAGAGCAGCAAGCAGGTTATTCACCGCTATGCAGCCGGTGACTACTGTGCAAAAGACTGGTATGAAGCAGACTCGAACCTTCGTCGTGCCATCGATTTCCTTACCAGTGAAGAAATGCTGAAATATGGAGATGAAGAACATCTGAAACGACTGCAGAACGAACTGATAAATAAAGACTGGTTCCAGACTCTTCCGGATTTCAATGCATACATTGTCCGCAAAGAACAGGCAATGAGTGATTATGCTGTAAATCCGGAAGCATGGAGCCGCAGAACTCTGATCAATATTGCAGAAGCCGGATTCTTCTCCTCAGACAGAACCATCAAAGAGTACGATGACGACATCTGGCATCTCGGAAAATAATCATTCTCCTGGATTAGAGCGGCGAATCTGCTCAGTCAGCTCTTCGCCGCCCTGTTCATACCATTCCTGCACAAAAGTGTCAAAGTAAGTAATTGGTTTTACACCCATGATAATCTGAATGAAAGTGTCTTTTTCAAGCTGCTGAAGAGACTTCGGTATTTCACCGTCTGCATCATCCAGGTATCTTTTGGCTGTTGACCGGTAGTTTCCTTCTATCAACCTCCCAACTGCTGCAAGTCTGGATTCATATGCTGCCCAGTCTTCCGCCGTTTCTGATTTTCCCTGAATAAATTTTTCTGCTGCATCATAATAAGATTTCTCAATTGCACTTAAACTTTCTTCTTTTCGCATGTCGCTCATTACACTCTGGATATCTTTTGTGATCTGAAATGTCGCCTCGTTATAATCAACATTGATAACCAACGGTCTGGCTGTCGGTTCTACGTTAAGAGCAAAATAATCATTTACCTCATCCGCATCCTTGGCTTCATATCTGCTATAATCAAACAATACACTGATTATCTTCATTACAATTTCCGGATGCTCATATCCTTTGCGTACAACAACATATTTATTATCCATGAAAATGTCGTAGACGTAAGCGAAGGACCCGTAAGCACTGGTATTATAAGCATTTTTCATTGTTTGGATTCTCCTTTTACTACGTTTTTACTACAGTTTGTTTCTTTAGGTTTCTGGAACGGCCAACCATAAGAGGCATGGCTTAAGCCACTGTATGGCTGCTGTAAGAAGCTGGCGCCGGCCATACTCCCGGCGACAAACGGGTTACCCTTCTGTCGTTCCAGTTCGTGCATATGTTTAAGGCTTTCTTCATTTGTGTAAAAGTAGTCGCCTACATAGCTGCTGTCACTCATATATAAAACCTTCTTTCTATACGTCGTCTAAGTTTACGATCGCTATACGCTTCGCGTCCGACCAGGCGGCGTTATCCTTTTTCAGAATATCCAGGACACGGTTAAGCTGTTCGCTTCCTGGGTGGAACGCTTTTACAGCGTCGTCATAGTAAAATCTATTTATTTCCTTTTCGTCAAGTACCAGGTTTATAACCGAAACGTCCAGCGCGTCAGCTATTTTGTATAGCATATCTACGCTAGGCTGTCTGCTTCCTTTCTCTATATGGGACAAAGCGCCGACGGAACACCCTACCTTCGCGGCCAGGTCTTTCCCTTTCATTTCGCGAAGATCACGGTAAAATTGTATGTTCTTGCCTATCACTGTTTCCACCCCTTTCGTTTGTCTTATAGACAATTATAATAAGCGTCGGCGTTTTTGTCCACTATTTAATTTTACACGCGGCAGACTTAAGCTTGCGTCCTTCCTGGAAAGGAATAACGGTATCTTCCTTCTTTACGCTGTTGGCGTCTTCTTCGTCCTCTGCTTCCGGGTTCCTTACCTTTTCCAAACGTTCGCCAAGCTTTACAGCTGCGCTATTTCTCATTTTAGCGGTAACGTGTCCGTATCTGGAAGCTGTAAAGCCAGCGTCGTAGTGTCCTAGCTGTTCCTGTACTGTATTCATAGCTTCGCCGTCTTCCAGCATGACCGTAGCCACTGTATGGCGTAGATCGTGAAAACGCTTATGGTCGATACCCATAGATCGAAGGTTTTCACTCCACATTTTTGTAAAGTTTCTAGGGTAAATGTAAGTCCCTTTCCTGGTACAAAATACCAGGTTGTCCGGGTTGTACTCTATCCCTCTTTCTGCGGCTTTTCTTTTTTCTGTATTCTGTATCAGCCGCCAGAAGATCAGAAGCAGAACCATTTCTTCGGTAATCATAAGGGAACGCCTGGACAGATCAGTTTTAAGTTCGTCCCTAAACGGGGTACCGTTGTCGTCTACCATCTGATACACAAGCCGCAAGTATCCGTCCCCCAGTGTAATATTATGATCTTCCAGAAGTGTTTTTAAGGCTTTCGTGTCCCACTTAGGAAGCTTCTTTATATCGCCCCAGGGAAAGTACCGGTCTACTGTTGTCCAGGGTATCCCTATATCTACGTGCTGCCAGTCAAGGCCAAGTATTTCGCCACGTCTGCAAGCTGTAGTAAGTGTCAGCATATACGCCGGATAATAACGGTACTTTGTTCCTTTAATACCTAGTGTTTCCATTTCTTCGTCTGTCAATATATTATTTGTCTTCGGTTTACTTTTTGGCCGCCTTGTCTTTTTTCCAGGGTTTCTATTTATACGTCCCTTGTCTACAGCGTATTCTAAAGCAGCTATAATAAGTCGTCGCTGTTGGATAAGAGAAGACGCCGCTACCGGTCCGTGGGACGGTGCCGCTTCTCCTGTGTCGTCGTTAATTTCAAGTTTAAGGTTTCCATGTTCCTGTTGATCGTTCAAGTATTTTTGTATTACGTCGTCTGTAATGTCCTTAAGCTTGTATCGTCCGATACCAGGTATAATATGTTTTTCTATAGACGCCTTATAATTTATATAGGTTCGTTCTTTAATACCAGGTTTTATAATGATCTCTAACCAATTCATTACCCACGTACTAAAAAGAACATTATCGCCACCAGGGATAACGCCAGCATCAAGCTTATTCTGTGCTTCTCTAAGCTTATCCGCTACTTCTTTCCTGGTCTTTCCATACAAAAACTTCCGATCTGGTTTACCGTCTGGCTTAACGCCGACAGTAAGAACCGCCGCCCATGTTCCGTCTTTACGCTGATATACGCTACCTTCCCCGTTTCCGCGTCTGTGTTTCTTTGTATTTCCTGGCATTAAAACCACCCTTCTTTCACTCTGTTCTTTGCCATATCGTAGGCGTCCTTTGAACGTTTGGCGGCTACGATATATGTAAGTGGGTTTCCATTTACAAGGCGGATTCTGATATATACGCGGTACTTATCAGACTTCACATTAAACAGCGCCTTAGATATGCTGTAGAACGCGTCAAAGGCTACAGTACAGCCGTCTTCCTGTATAGTTCCCTGGGATTTTTCCGCGAAGTCTACAGCCTGTTCCCTTGTGGAACATCTTTTATAGAATGTCTTATTATTCTGCATAGGCTACCTTCCTTTCATTGTCTTAAAGTATATTTTTGTCTACAAGACAAGTATATGATATGCTTTGCAATTTGTCAATAAGACAACTTTATACTTTCGGACAACAAAAAAGAAGGCGGCTACCGAAGTAACCGCCAATTATCTTACCGCTTCTTTAAATATCTATGATAATCAGGACATAGTTAGAAATCAGCTTATTTTCTGTACCGCCGTCCCTAGCCTTGTCGCGCTGTTCGATTTCGTCCAGTTCACCGTCATAGGCTGCCTGGTACAAGTCTACAGCGTTATCCTTTATCCAGCTGTCGTGTTTTGCCACCATAGCCGCGACCCAGGAAGCGTTATCTTTAATCCAACGTTCCGCGGTCACCTGGTTTACTTTTTTCATTTCTGCCAATGTCTGCGGAATGTACGAAGATACCGCCATGCTATTACCCCCTTTCTATACTCCCGACTTTTCACGGTCAAAGGCTGTAGCCTTGCCAGTGTTCGGGTCTATGTTTCGTGCGGCCCTCATAAGCAAGAATAGGGCCATTACTAAGTCGTCGTGTGGAACGTGTCCCGGTTTACGTGGTTCGGCGTTCGCTGGGACATAAAAATTTATTGTTTGTTGGCGTTTGTCTTCCACCTCTACTTCGTCCCTTACTACTTCCTTCGTTGCTTTTGAAAAATAAAATACATACAGCTTCATTTGTCGTCGTTCCTTTCTACATGGTCTTCCAGCTGTGGGGTTGCGTCGTCGTTTTTAGCAAACGCTTTAACGCCGATCTTCTTAAAACGTTCCTTTATCTGGTTCGCGTATGCCGGTGGGTCGTCGGCGTTTGCGGCTTCTTCGCTTACCGTAGTAAGTACCGATAGAAAGCGGTTAAGGCGTACTTTGCCGGTCCACCCCAGGCGTCTTAAGGCTTCCAGTGTAAACGCTATATAGTTGTCCAGGTCTTCAGTCTGCCGTTCCTTTATAGCGTCGTCGGCGTACTTATCCGCCAGTTTCTTTAATTCTTCTTTTACGTCGTCGCTTATCGTGATAGGCTTCTTTTCTGCCTTAGGTGGAAAATAATACTTACGTTTCCCCATTCTGCCCCCGCTTTCTGGCTGCCTTTTTCTCCTGGTGTCGCCATCTGAAATAATTGATAATGATAACGCCGACCAGGATAAAACCTAAAATTACGCCAATTCCGAATAGCACAATAATCCCCATAAGTACAATACTGAAAAGTTCAAATAATGTCATACAGCCACCTTCTTTTTAATCTTGCGGACGGTGCCAGAATACTTATGAATGATCTGCATAAACTCCGGGGTATCCTTCTGCACTAACCAGTTAAAGGGGTCCAGTCGGTTCGCCTTTAAAAATTTCTTCTGGTTATACGTTGGTTTCTTCGCCATCATTGTTAAGACCTTCTTTCTCTGCGGCTACTTTACGTTCCAGGTGTTCTACAGCCATCTTAAGGAACTTAAGGCGGCAGTCGTCGCAAAGGTCTGTAAAGTGGTGGTCGTCCTTCGGTGTTCCTAAAGTCACTTCTACTACAATACCGGTACACCCGGCTATGGGTGTATCCAGTGGTATAGTGTCGTGGGCTTTCTTTACATAGTAGCCCTTACCTTCGCCGTTCGTGGTGGCGTAGTCGTCCGGTAGCTGCTTCTGGCAATAGTCACAGTTATAAACTGTCGTCGTTTTTACGCTCATTGTCTTTACATCCTTTCTTAATCAGTCCTTCGGTAAACGTATTTCTTTCCCTTCTTTTGGTTCATTGACAAGGAAGTTATACAGCTGGCTTACGGTTACTACAGTCTGTGCGGCGGATACCGCTATACTGGTTCCGGCAAGAATACCAAGGGCTAACCCCTGTACTGTCTGAAGACCTGTACTGTTTGCTGTAGATACGGCGGTAGGTGTCATACCTGTAATACCAGATACTAAAGACTGTATCATGGTCGTACCGGCCGTAAGTGCTGTCGCGGAAGCTGCTATACCGGCCGCTGCTATACTTGTAGTAAGCGCTGTCTGTACAGAAGTACCGACAGTCGTAGCCGCCATGGAAGCGCTCGCGCTGATCGAAGATAAACCTTGTGTAAGGCTTGTTCCTACCTGGGTACCGATATTGTTAGCGGCTTCACCGGCTCCCGTCGCTGCTGTCGTAAGACTTTCAGTTAAGGCAGTTCCCAGATTAGTACCCAGGGTAGATATGTTGACCCGGAACGAACCTACCGGAAAGCTTCATTCCTGTTTTAGCCCCAGGATTATAACTAAAGTTACTACCAGAACCGGAACCAGGTACCCATAAAGACGGCTTTCGTCCAGTAGACTTACTTACACGGTTAGACTGGTTATAGCCTTCTTCCGCTGGTACAGCATATGGACAGTTAGAACCGTACCGCACCGACGCGCTACCGCCGCCAGCTTGTACGTCAAATATATTTTCATTTCCGCCGACTGTATAACTTTGTGCAAGACTTTCATATACCGCACCATGTACAAGAACCTGTCCGGCGGTAACATCTGGATTTTTACCCTTGTCGTCAACTGTGAATTTAATACTTTCGTCAAGGATAACCGGGTCACTCTTTCCCGTTGGAAAAGCACTGGCTGTATCCTTGTACGGTTCGTACTTACCTGTGGTGTTGTCTTTTACAAGACAGGTACCTTCTTCTACGAAGCCGCCAGTTTCAAACTTAGAACCGTCCAGCGTGATACCATTTACGACATACGCATAATGGGCGCTGGCCTTGATCTCTTTAGCCGCTGCGTAGGATTTTCGTCTAACTGTTACGTCGTTATTCTGCATAACAAAAACCTACCTTTCTACTTTTTATCGTCTTTCTTAATACCCAGCATTTCTAAAGCTTCCGCTTTCTTTGCTTCCAGTTCGCCGTTTTTAGTGCTACCAGCACCGCCAGGACCTTTACCGCGGAAACCATTACCAGAACCACCAGCGCCGTTATCGTCGTCGCCGTCGTCCCCAGCTGGTTTAAATAAGTTCGGTTCGGCGTCGTGTACCTTACGGATAGCGCGGGCAATACTCTTTGCGTCCGCTGTTCCGTTTTCTTCGTCAAACTCGATACTGTCCAGGTAGTCTGCACTGATCGCCCTTACTACCTGTGCGGGATTTACAGGATTATACTTACCGGCTTCCTTAAGAACCGCGTTTTCGATAAGCAGCTTCTTACACTGTGCTGTAAGATCGTCCACTTTCGCTGCCTTAGTCTTAAGGTTAGATAATTCTGTTTCGTCGATAGAAGAACCGCTTCCCCCTTCGCCGTCGCCTTTACCAGAAGAACCGTTTTTAATGGTTTCTGCCACTTTGCTAAGTAAGGTCTTATCGTCCGCTTCGACCGTTACCCCAGCGTCCTTAAGTGCTTTACGAACCATTTTTACGGCTTTCTTTGCTACGGTGCTGTCTACATCGGCCTGGCTGTACTTAGGTCTTTCGTAGTCCGGGTCATAATCTAAAGCGTCGTCGTAAGCGTCCTGGTCTAAAATTTCGTCGTCCAGAAGCTTCTTACACTCTGCTTCATACTGTGCCTTTGTAAGTTCTCCTTTTAAGTAGCGTTCCTGTAATTTTCTAAGTTTTCCCATCTTAAAAACTCCTTTCCGTATTAAGCCCGTCGGCTATATCCAGCGTTCCGCGCTGTCGGGTTCCACGGCCAGTATTTGACGCCCTGGCTATGTTACGGCAATAAAAAACACGCCTTACAAGCGTGTCATATCCGCGGTATCCGCCGCGTCGGTATTATAAAGGCTTATGCCCTATAATCAATTATGAATATCAAGACCTAAAGGTACGGTTATGATCTGCCCGTTAAAGCGTTTCCGTACTACCTGTCGGTTAAGGTCTGCCAGCGTTTCCCCTGGTCTTAAGTATTTCTTCGGATTATCCGCGTTTACCATATCTTTTACCGACGGAAGCCCTACTTCTTTCGCGTATTCGTCATAACTGGCGGCTTTCGTGTAATAAAGGTCGCCGTATTGATCTAAAGCGGCTTTCTGTCTGTTCTTAATACCTAAACCAGAAAGGATAGCTACCCATCTACAGCGACAATGTGGGTGGTTCGGTATACGCCTTCCTGGTAGCCCTGGGTTCATAGGTGTATCATAATCCAGATCATAGGGATTTCTTTTACTGTAGTCGGCGTCTGCTGCACAATAGGCAGACGTCTTACTATCAAAAGTGGCGTCCCTATACTTACCGTCTACAATATCCGCATTTTCCATAAGGCTGTAGGAAGTTCCTAAAGCGTTCGCCCTGGTCATTTCTGTACGGATAATACGGGAAGCATTATAATAGCTTTCCTGTATTCCCTGTGAAAGTTTCTTAGCAGCGTCGCTATACTGCATTTTCTTCGTAACCAGT
>ERZ507086.1130-NODE-1130-length-10783-cov-11.273397_pt1 | contig 10783 bp, 10 predicted proteins | sample MGYA00512292_ERZ507086 | MGnify/ENA metagenome assembly ERZ507086
CCGTCTATTTGGTAAAACGGTACATCTTTACATCATCTTAATAGAGCTTTGCACCCGCTGGAATGTGGTCATCAACCATCAGAAGATGAAGCTTTTCTTCGCCTTCTTCTTCGTGAATAGCACTGAGGAGCATACCGCAAGACTCAATGCCCATCATAGCTCTCGGTGGCAGGTTTGTGATGGCGATCAGTGTCTTCCCAACCAGTTCTTCTGGTTCATAGTATGCATGAATACCGGAAAGAATAGTTCTGTCAACGCCTGTTCCGTCATCCAGTGTGAACTGTAACAGCTTTTTGCTCTTCGGTACTGCTACGCATTCTTTTACTTTAACAGCACGGAAATCAGATTTACTGAAGGTATCGAAATCAACCTCTTCTTCAAATAAAGGCTCAATCTTTACATTTGAAAAATCAATTTTCTCTTCTTTGGTCGCAACCTGGTCGCAATTTTCTTTTTCTGCGCTCTGAGATGCCTTATTTGCCTTCTTATCAGCGTCCAGTGACTTCATTGTCGGGAACAGAAGTACATCTCTGATCGCCTGGCTGTCTGTCAGCAGCATTACCAGACGGTCGATACCGTATCCGATACCACCTGTCGGAGGCATACCGATTTCCAGTGCGTTCAGGAAATCTTCGTCGGTATGTTCTGCTTCGTCATCACCGGCGGCTGCGTTAGCATCCTGTGCTGCGAAACGTTCACGCTGATCGATCGGATCGTTCAGCTCGGAGTATGCATTACACATTTCCCAGGTATTGATAAACAGCTCGAAACGTTCTACCTTGGTCGGATCGGAAGGTTTCTTCTTGGTCAGCGGTGAGATCTCAATCGGATGATCCATGATAAAGGTCGGCTGGATCAGCTCCTTCTCGCAGAACTCTTCGAAGAACAGGTTAATGATATCACCTTTTTTGTGACGCTCTTCGTATGCGATATGATGTTCTTCTGCCAGTTTCTTTGCAGCTTCATCATCTGCAACCTGGTCAAAATCGATACCGGCATATTTTTTGATGGCATCATTCATGGTCAGACGTTCAAACGGTTTTCCAAGATCGATCTCGATACCGTTGTAAGAAATCTTTGTAGAACCGCAGACTTTTTCTGCCAGATAACGGAACATGGATTCGGTCAGTTCCATCATACCTTCATAATCAGTATATGCCTGATACAGCTCCATCAGGGTGAATTCCGGGTTATGACGGGTGTCCACACCTTCATTACGGAATACTCGTCCAATCTCGAAGACTCTCTCCAGACCACCAACGATCAGTCTCTTCAGGTACAGTTCCAGAGAAATACGCAGTTTTACATCTTCGTTCAGTGCATTGTAATGTGTCTCGAACGGTCTTGCCGCAGCACCACCTGCATTTGCAACCAGCATCGGAGTCTCTACTTCCATAAAGTCACGTCCGGAAAGGAAGTTACGGATCTCTTTGAGGATCTGAGAACGTTTGATAAAGACTTTCTTGCTTTCCTGGTTCATGATCAGGTCTACATATCTCTGACGATAACGGGTATCCGTATCGGTCAGACCATGGAATTTCTCCGGAAGGATCTGTAAACTCTTGGATAACAGCGTCATTTTCTCTGCATGGATAGAAATCTCACCGGTTCTTGTTCTGAAAGCAAATCCTTCCAGACCGAAGATATCGCCAATATCAGATTTTTTAAAGTCTGCGTAGGAATCGATGCCAATGGCATCTCTTGCCACGTATACCTGAATATTGCCCTGCAGATCCTGAATATTACAGAAAGAAGCTTTTCCCATCACTCTCTTGAACATCATACGGCCTGCTACGGCTACATGAATCGGGTTTGCATCCATGATGCTTCTTCTTTCTTCATAGTCTTTCTTCAGAACTTCTTTTTTCTGTTCTTCATCCAGACCTTCTACTTCCGGTTCCTTATGGTCTTTGAGAAGTTCCGCTTCATGCGCTTCATAAATCTCTTTTACCTCAAGGGAATGATGTGTCTGGTTAAATTTGGTAATCTGGAACGGGTCTTTACCATTTGCCTGCAGTTCTGCCAGTTTTTCACGGCGCACCTTTAATAACTGATTCGTATCCTGCTCCTGCTTCTTCTGTTCTGCCACCTTTGTCACTCCTTCTTTTTTGCTGCGCTGCGTCTGCTTCCTGTTCTGAAAACAGCGCTTCTGATCTTTTTACGATAGTTACTTGTTTCTTACTCAGATATTTCTCTCAATCTTCAGAACTTTATACTGCATGATGTCTCCGTCAGCAAGTTCTACATCTACTACATCACCCTGTTTTGCTCCGATCAGAGCTTTTCCAACAGGAGATTCATTGGAGATTTTTCCCTGCAGGCTGTTTGCTTCCGTGGAACCAACCAGCTGAAAATCCATCTCTTCATCGTATTCCATATCCAGAACTTTTACTTTACAGCCAACGTTGATCTTGCCTTCGTCAACTTCATCTTCCACAACAACTTCTGCATTTTTGAGGATCTTTTCGATCTCTTCGATACGAAGTTCGATATCTCTCTGTTCATCTTTTGCTGCATCGTACTCTGCATTCTCGGAAAGGTCTCCCTGTTCTCTGGCTTCCTTGATCTTTTCTGCTACTTCTTTTCTTTTTACAACCTTCAGGTCATGTAATTCATCTTCCAGTTTTTTCAGTCCGGCATATGTGAGTAAGTTTTTCTTTGCTTCCATGTTTCTACGTTTCCTTTCTTTCCGTGATCATCTGACACGGTATGATCACTCTTTATTTCTATTTTATTTTCTGCGTTAGATTATGTCCCTTATTTATAGATATTACACGTTTTTACATTGCATACCAGAAACTTCCATTCACCTTCACTTCACTATGAATTCTGTGCTTTCCGGTACTTGAAGAACTTGTTTTCTCCCTTGTGCAATCACAGTATTATAAAGGAAACGCGTGAAAATGTCAACCATTCCGGAAGTTTTCGTCTGCCGATTCTCCCCTTGTGTTACTGATCACTCCGTTCTCGCTGACATGTTTCGCAATACACAAACTTATGATCCTGATCAGTTCCACCCTTCCAGCAACTGTTCCAGTTCTTCCATGCTCTGTACTTCATTCACTGCTGCCCGAAGCTGTGCCGAATGTGGATACCCTGCCGTATACCACGCCACATGTTTTCGCATCTCACGCATCGCGGTAAGCTCGCTCTTATACTTCATCTGCAGACCGGCATGGCGCCGAATCATCTCCTTCACTTCAGAAAGCTCCGGTTTCTTCGGTACTGTGCCGTGTTCCAGATATTCTGCCGTCTGTGCAAAGATCCATGGATTCCCCTGCGCGGCACGACCGATCATCACACCATCACATCCGGTTTCTTCCAGAAGTGCTTTTGCTTTCTGTGGTGAATCCACATCTCCATTTCCGATCACCGGAATGGACACAGCTTCTTTTACTTTTCGGATGATTTCCCAGTCTGCTTTTCCGGAATAAAACTGCTGTCGTGTCCGTCCGTGAACCGCAATCGCGGCTGCACCACTGTCCTCGATGATCTTTGCGATCTCCACCGCATTCACATGATCATCGTCAAATCCTTTTCGTATCTTTACCGTCAACGGCTTCTTAATCGCTTTTGCCATCGCCGTTACTATCTCACGGACCAGTTTCGGGTTTTTCATCAGTGCGGATCCCTCACCATTATTAACCACTTTCGGCACCGGGCATCCCATGTTGACATCCAAAATATCAAACGGCTTTTCTTCGATCTGTTTTGCCATCTCACTCATGATCTCCGGGTCTGAGCCGAAAAGCTGCAAGGATACCGGCCGCTCTTCCGGCAGGATCCGCATCAGTTCCTGTGTATTCTTATTCTTATAATAAATGGCCTTGGCACTGACCATCTCCATACACAAAAGTCCTGCACCCTGTTCTTTGCACAGGAGACGAAATGGCAGGTCTGTCACACCTGCCATCGGAGCCAGAACCACTGGGTTCGGTAATGTTACATTTCCAATCTGAAGTTTCATCCTTCCTCCCCGTCTTCCATCTCTTCCCCAAGAAAGAATACCCGGTAATACATCTCCAGAGATGCCAGCAGCTCCTGTTTTTCTTTCCGGATCTGTTTGATGCGCAGTACACTGCCAATCTCATCATACATCGCATCCGCATCCAGCGCTTCTGTCTTGAATTCCAGGTTTCCGTCCTCATCGAATTCCAGTGTCAGGATACCGCCGATCTCCTCGGTATACATCACACAGAGGATCTGCAGTTCTTCTTTTACCTGCTGTGGCAGGGCGTCAAAATCCGGATTAAAATAATATTTCTGTTCGTAGGCACTGGCACCACATAAAACGATTCGATCTGCGTACATCTTTCCTCCTATACATATCCGTAAAGACCACGGACAGATACCTCTCCCGCATAAACCTCGGTGATGGTTCCGTCTTCTTTTTCTACCAGAAGCTCACCCATGGCGTTGATTCCTCTCGCCACACCGGTGTATTCATGTCCCGGTTCCAGTACACGCACCTGCTGATCCTGATTGACCAGCGCTTCCTGGTAGGCAGCCATCAGTCCGCTCAGATCCTGTGTCTTTACAAATATCTCATAATTTTCTTCTATTTTTTCCATACATTCTGCGATCAGTGCAGAACGGTTGACTTTATGCCCGATCTCTTTTTGCAGAGACGTAGCTTTATCTTCCAGTTCCTCCGGAAATTCCCGCAGATTGGCATTGATTCCGATTCCTGTCACCAGATATTCAATATAGTTCATCTGCGCGCTCATTTCCGTCAGAATTCCTACTAATTTTTTCCCGTTCAGAACCACATCGTTCGGCCATTTGATCTGTGCCTGCAGACCCAGATTACTCCGGATCGCCTGGGTCACGGAAAGTCCGATCACCAGGGTCAGCATCGAAGCCCGATCCGGCCGGATCTCCGGGCGAAACAGGATTGACATATAAATAGCACTTCCGTGAGGAGAATCCCAGGCTCGTCCACGCCGTCCTTTTCCTCTACTCTGATAATCCGCCACCGCGAGAGTTCCATGGGGCGCATCTTCCTCTGCCAGCCGCTTGATCTGGGTATTGGTAGAATCAATCTCATCATAATAATACAGCGTCTGGCCCGCCCAACGGGTATGCAGACGGCTCTTGATCTCACTCTCGCCCAGCACATCCGGCACATCTTTCAGACAATATCCCTTATTCTGTACTGCCTCGATCTCATAGCCTTCTTCTTTCAGCTGTTTCATGTATTTCCACACCGCAGTTCTGGAAACTCCCATCTGTTCACACAACTCCTGACCTGACAGATAGCCATCCGTCTCCAACAGTTTTTTTAAGATTCTGGTCTTTGTTGACTCCATGGATTATGCCCCCAGAGTTGCCGCCATCACCGCTTTGATGGTATGCATACGGTTTTCCGCCTCCTGGAAAACTTTGGACTGTTCCGACTGGAAGACTTCATCGGTAACTTCCATATCCTTCAGACCAAAACGTTCTCCCATCTCTTTGCCGATACCGGTATTCAGATCGTGGAAAGATGGCAGACAGTGCAGGAAGATTGCTTCTTTCTTACCGTTTGCCATAACCTCCTTCGTTACTTTATATGGAGAAAGATCTTTGATTCTCTCCGCCCATACTTCGTCCGGCTCACCCATGGATACCCATACATCAGTGCAGATGACATCTGCATCTTTTGTTCCCTCCATTACATCTTCTGTCAGAGTGATGGTGGCACCGGATGCTTTTGCATACTCCTGACACTGAGCTACCAGTTCTTCATTCGGGAAATACTTTTTCGGTGCACATGCCACAAAATCCATGCCCATCTTCGCGCAGGCAATCATGTAAGAATTTCCCATATTATATCTTGCATCACCCATATAGACCAGTTTGATGCCTTTAAGTCTTCCGAAGTTTTCCTGAATGGTCAGCATATCCGCCAGCATCTGGGTCGGATGATATTCGTTGGTCAGACCGTTCCATACCGGAACTCCTGCATATTTCGCCAGTTCTTCCACGATTTCCTGCCCAAAGCCACGATATTCAATTCCTTCGTACATGCTGCCCAGGACCTTTGCTGTATCTGCGATGCTTTCTTTTTTACCGATCTGGGATCCCTTCGGATCCAGATAGGTGGTTCCCATGCCCAGGTCATGTGCCGCCACTTCAAAAGAACAGCGTGTTCTGGTACTGGTCTTTTCGAAAATCAGTGCTACATTTTTCCCGCGCAGCGTGTCTGTCAGAACTCCTTCTTTCTTTTTCTTCTTCAGATCTGCAGACAGTTCCAGCAGATATGCTATTTCTTCCGGTGTATAATCTTTTAATGTCAGAAAATGACGTCCTTTTAAATTCATGATAATTCCTCCTCTTTCTGTAAATTCATTTCCCGGTATCCACCCTATTTTCTTCCAAAACATTCGTCATACTTCACACGTTTCGAAAAATGCGGTAAATGCCGGAAGTTTTTCCCGTTCTTCCTGTGGCATACGGTCCAGCTTTTCCTGTATCTTTTCCACAAGTCCTTCTACGGTATAAATCTGGTACTTCGATACCCGGCACAGTTTCGCCGTGGCTTCCAGTGCCGCCAGATACAGTTCCTTATAATTCCACTCTCTGGAAAGCTTTAATTCCAGAGCCGTTCCCGGCAGGATCAGTTCCGTCAGGCTTCTGTAACGGGTTTCTGCACTCCCTTTGAAGTGATGCCACCGGCACAGTCTCTCCAGACTGCTCTCCGGAATCTGCACCAACTGCTTTAAATAATAACATTCTTCCTGATTTTCTTCAATATAGTAAATCTTTCCTTTCAGCCCGTAGACCATTCTTTTCGCATCGTAATATCCGATTTTCATGTTCCGGACACTCTTTTTATGGTTAAAGTCGATAATATTTCCCAGATCCACTCTCGGTTCAATGGTCAGGATATTGGTTTCTTCCGGAATCTTTATCCTTTTTTCCCTGCCGATTCCGAAGATCCGGAGCACGATAATATTCTCATACCCTCGATCCACAAGAGAGTCCAGCGGCACATTATTGATCGCCCCTCCGTCAATATACGTTTTTCCATGAAGTTTTTCATTCTTAAATAACGGGAAAATATAAGCACTCGCCAGCAGAAAATCTTTCATCAGTCCCGGTTCTACCTGTTTCAGATCAATATCCAGTTCTTTCATGGCATCCACGCTGAATGTTTTGATAAAAATATCAATGGATGAATTTCTGATTTTTTCTTCGTCCACCACTTTATCCAGCATGTCTTTTAACGGTGTCACATCTACGCCACCCTCACTCATATGACGGAACGCATCTTTTACAGCCTCCCAGAAAGGTGCCTCCCCTTCCATGAGTTGCTCCATCCTTGTGTCATCCACATCCATCACCTGAGAATAGGTCAGATTACTCCACATCTGTTGCGCCATCTCCAGTTCATCCATACAGATCAGCGCGCCATTCAATGCTCCGACACTCGTTCCTGCCACAGCATTGATCTTTACCCCTGCTTCTTTCAGTGCCTTCCAGGCTCCAATCTGATATGCGCCCTTGGCACCTCCTCCTTCCAGAACCAGCCCGTATTCTTTGCTGGTATCAATTACCGGTGTCAACATATTTACACCTCCTGTTCTCCTCTTACCATCTACTGCTATCTTTGTTTTATATACAGCATCCTCTTATAATATTTCATTTCCTGTGCTTTTCTGTTTATTCCTCCATAATAGAAAGCAGGGGCAACGCCCCCAGGTCTCCCCGAAGAACATTACCCCCTCATTTTATAAATCATTTATTTTTTCTCAATATTTTTATCTGTCATAATCTCTTTCAGTGAAGTTGCCAGTCCGGCCAGCCCCTGCAGATCAGACGGTACAATAATCTTGGTTGCTTTACCTTCTGCCATATCTTTCAGTGCTTCCAGACTCTTCAGTGTCAGAACGGATTCGTCTGCACCGGCCTCTTTAAGGAAACGGATACCATCTGCATTCGCCTGCTGCACTTTCAGGATCGCTTCCGCCTCACCTTCTGCCTCACGGATCATCTTTTCTTTCTCTGCTTCTGCCCGAAGAATGGCTGCCTGTTTTTCCGCCTCTGCTTCAAGAATCGCAGATTCCTTCTTACCTTCTGCTACCAGAACAGTGGATTTTTTCTCACCTTCTGCGATCAGGATCGCTTCTCTTCGTTCACGCTCTGCTTTCATCTGTTTCTCCATGGCTTCCTGAATAGCTGCCGGAGGCATGATATTTTTCAGTTCCACACGGTTGACTTTGATTCCCCACGGATCTGTGGCAATGTCCAGTGCCGCACGCATCTTGGTATTGATCACTTCACGAGAAGTCAGCGTCTCATCCAGTTCCATATCACCGATGATATTTCTCAATGTGGTCGCTGTCAGATTTTCAATCGCCATGATTGGATTTTCTACATTATAAGTATAGGATTTGGAATCCGTGATCTGGTAAAATACGACCGTATCGATCCTCATCGTTACATTATCTTTTGTGATTACCGGCTGCGGTGGGAAATCTACTACCTGCTCTTTTAAATTTACCCTCTTTGCCACACGGTCAATCACCGGAACCTTAAAATGTAATCCCGGCTCCCAGGTTCCCTGATACAGTCCCAGACGCTCAATGACATAAGCTCTTGCCTGTGGAACTACTTTGATACAGGATGTTACAATGACAACCACTAACACTAAAATCAAAATCAGAAATATAAGTCCACCCATTTTTCTTACCTGTTATCCTTTCTTTTTCACAATCAGTTTTACGCCTTCGATACGTTCGATCTCCACGACCGTATCTTTTTCAATCACTTTTTCATTATCATCGGTCCGTGCTGTCCATTCGATACCACCGACGATGACCTGCCCCTGGTTCTTCAGATTTTCTATCGTCTGTGTTACCACCGCCTCCTTGCCAATCAGACTTTCCGCATTGGTACGGGTTCGATTGGTATTCAGGTATCGCATAGCGATCGGTCTTGTAAAAATCAGCAGGATCAGTGAAACAATCAGAAACAAAACAAACTGTACTACTCTTCCGGCACCGGCTACCGCTGCTATCCCGGCAATCAGTGCACCCCCGGCAAACCAGATCGTTGTAAGGCCCAGCGTGGCAATTTCAATCACCAGCAATACAACAACTGCTGCCAGCCATAGAATCGCATCCATGTTCCTCCCCCTTTCCTCCGGTATGTTACGCATGTTCCTTCTTTATCCTCTGTTCAGAAACATGTTCCATATCCTTGCATATTCCCTGCAGCCGAAAAATATAACTTTGATTATCCGCTGCGTGCTTTTCTCTATGGTTCTTCCATCATACAATATTTTGTCTGAAAACGCAACGAAATACCCCGTGCCTTCTGAAATTGTAAGATTTTTTTAAATTAGTTCTTACATTTCAGGTGCACGGGGTGCTTTCCCTTCTTATCTTAAATTAATCAGTAACTGTTCAGTACCTTCACAGTTATGAACCAAAGTGCCTTCAAAATCACCTTCGGTGATGGCATTTTCTTCTGCTGACTTTTAATAAAAATGCTGATTTCCAATCTGCTGTCCACGACCGCTTCCACTGTTAAAATACAGTGCGCTTCCGATCGGATTGGATCCTGCAAGTGCTTCCTGCGCTGCCTGATAACAATCACTTCTTGCTCCCTGGCTCAATACAGAAGAAAGGATTCCGCTGGCTACCGGAGAAAACTGCCCGCTCTGGTAGACAACTTCTGTAATGCTGTTCGGAAACTGACTGCTTCTTACCCGGTTCATGATAACCGCTCCTACGGCAACTTTTCCTGTGTGGCTTTCTCCCCCTGCCTCACACTGAATAATTGCTGCCAAAAGCGCCAGTTCACTGTCAGATGCAGACATGGATGCTCCTGTCTGGCTGACCTGCTGCACAGCCTGTTCTTTTTCTTTCTGCTGTGTCTCATATTCCGCAACACTGAGTGCTGTAGTTTCTTCTATCTGAATATACTCCGCAAACATATAAGCCGAATCTTCCCCACATGACACCTGATACCAGTCTCCCTCCTGGCCCAGAATCTCTACCCGGCTTCCCTGTTTCATACTTCCTATCTGACCGGCATCCATAGACGGCTCTTTGCGTACCCGGAGAGAACTTGCTGTCACAGTTCCCTGACTACCGTAGGATTCCTCATAAAGATGTTTTGCTTCTTCGCCAAATACAAGAAGGTCTGATTTTACATATCCTTCTACAGATCCTGACGTGATCTTCGTCCAGTCTCCCTGCTGTTCTATCACCTGTGCCGCTGCCCCCTTCGGCAGTACCCCTACACGTTCACTCTCCTTCGAACCTTCCTGACGGATATTGGCATAGTCGGTTACATTCGCAGCTGCTTTCTGCGCCCATTCATCCGTATCGAGAACCGAACTCCCGGAATTATCATCTGTAACTTCTGTGGATGTCTCATCGGCAAGTACCAGTGTTCCTGATCCCGCTGTAACGACCAGCACACCTCCCAGGATCCCTGCTGCTTTCCATAATTTATTCACTTGAATTACCTCCTGTTGATTTCGTTCTTTTTACGATTTGTTACAAATTTGTTACGATTTGTTACGGTGTGATTGTAACAAATTTAACTTTTCTTGTCAACAGGAACATTTCGGTGAATTTCGTGGAATTTTCTGAAAATTTTTAGGGATTGTGGGCTTTGGAGTCGATATTTGAGATGAAATGTAGAATTGCGTAAGGTATATAATGTATTAAAAATATATCAGCATGTGCAATATATGGAATTTGTTCAAGACGGACGCAGAAGGAGGCGGGCACCAGAGCGTGTCTGAAAAAGGCTTTTCGTGAGCTGCGAGTCCCAGTTTGTGGGAGAT
>ERZ507086.1142-NODE-1142-length-10670-cov-3.379180_pt1 | contig 10670 bp, 10 predicted proteins | sample MGYA00512292_ERZ507086 | MGnify/ENA metagenome assembly ERZ507086
TTCTTCAGAAGTGGGTGAAGACATAGAAACGTTCAAAAAAAGGGCTGGGCAGGAATTCCGTAATTTCTGCAAAGAAATGGGACTGGAAATCGACTGCATTCTCAAATGCAGATTCCGGGAATATTCAGAAACGTAAGGAGAATCCGTATGAAAAGCAAAAAACTTTTTGCTCTTTGTGGACTTGCCTTGCTGAGTGGTGTCTCGTATGCATCGACAAATGAGCTTAAACTGGACGCACTGAAAAGTGCGTCTTTCAAAAACATTTCAGAACGACTTGAAGATATAGCAAAGGATGTTGGATACGGAACTCCTGACAATCCTATCGTTCTTGAGTACGGAGACTTTTTCAGTGTAGAAAATAAGGTTTCCAGTATTCAGAATCACTACAACTATCCTGCTTCTCCAACAAAGCTTGAAACCGAGTCAGAAATTGATGATTGAACGTCGGTGCATACCCCGTCTATAATCTTTGATTTAGGCGGGGCTAACCGACAAAAAAACGCTTTTTAAAATGCTGTATTTCAGCATAAATAAGCCGAAATATGCATGTTTAGTGGTATAATATAAGTATGGAAATAATCGCAAGTTACACGATAGCTTTTAAAGACGGATATGACGCAGTAAAGAGAACAACTGTGATTTTCAACGATGCAATTCGATACATTACAGATGTAGCATTTGAAAACTGGGAAAGTATTTCCAGTTTTAAAGGACTGCTCAGTAAAAAGACACGCATCGAGCATCTTATCCACAATACAAAGAACAGAAAAGCAGTGTACAACTTTGACCAGAAGTTCTACAAGTTTCCTTCCTATCTGATGCGTGCAGCAATTGCCGAGGCACTTGGCAATGTACAGGCGTACATGTCAAATATCGACAACTGGATAAAAAACGAATGCAGAGGTGCAAAGCCAAAGCTTGACCGTGGCGGACATGTCCTGCCTTGCCTGTACAGAGGAAACATGTACAAGGAAGGATTTGGCGATGAAGCATGTATCAAGGTATTCAGAAATAATGACTGGGTCTGGCAGAAAATCAGACTCAATCATTCAGACAGAAAGTACCTTGAGAAAAAGGCAAGGGGTGCTGCAGTCAGTGCTCCAACCATTGTCAAGAAGCATGGAAAGTACGAATTGCGATTTGCACTTGCAAAGGAAGTAGAACTGTCTTCAAAGGAAATCTACGAGCAGAAGGTGTGTGCCGTTGATCTCGGTATCACGGCAGATGCAACATGCAGTGTAATGGATGCACATGGAACTGTCCTGTCACGCAGATTTATCAGTTGTGGCAGAGAAAAAGACCAGGTGAACAGAGCGCTGCACAGAGTATCTGAATTTCAGCGTGAGCACGGATCACACGACAGCGGAAGACTGTGGAATATCGCAAAACGCAGAAATCTCAACCTTGCACATCTTGTTGCTCACAGAATCGTAGACTATGCGATTGAGAACGAATGCGATGTTATTGCGTTCGAATATCTGGATACAAAAGGCAGAAAGCGTGGCAGGAAGAAACAGAAACTTGCCATGTGGAAACACGCCGATATTCAGAATACGGTCACAAGACTGGCACATAGCTACGGTCTTCATATTGCACATGTCTGTGCATGGAACACGAGCAGACTTGCATATGACGGAAGCGGTGAAGTACTTAGAGGAAACAAGGTTTCTGATACTACACCATATGACACGTGTAAATTTCAAAGTGGAAAGATGTACAACTGTGATCTTTCCGCAAGCTATAACATTGGTGCCCGTTATTTCATACGTGGGCTGATAAAAGAATTACCCGATATCATGGCAGAAGTCCCTGATATCGGTAGTGGAACTACGAGGACTCTATCAACACTGTGGAAGATCAATTCCGCAATGTCGATATAGTCTGGCATAAGTCTGTACATGCTGGTGGGAATGGGTATATGTGTACCTGTACATATATACTGTGTCTTTACCGTATCAATGGCAGACGAAAGTCCTGAGGCACACAAGCCTTCCAGCGTATGCTGGTGCATCCGCAAGGATGCAGGGAAGCCACATCTATAGTCGAAGACTTAGGTGTGGTAGTTCACCTGAGTTCCATCATCAAATCTGTTAAGGATCCTGTAGACGGAAAAATTAAAAAGGTGAAAAAGCTGAAAGATAGCGAGTCCGGGTATATGGTCGAAACTGACTATAAAAAAGGCGTTTCCGCAGGAGACTACACATATACTGTCAAGGCACAGGATCAGCACGGAAATACTGCAGAAAAGAGCTACACGATCCATGTAAAGGCAAGACCTGTAGTGCAGGCACCAGCGAGAAGCTATTCCAGCTACAGTGGTGGCAGCAATAGCAGTTCATCGTATTCTGCACCAGAACAGGCACCTTCCTACAGCAGCGACAGAATCTATGTCGGAGGATACTCTGCATACCTTTCTCCAGAATTTGACCAGTATCATACGGACCTTCCAGACACAGCCGTGTACTACTATTATAATGGGCTGTATCTCGTTGGCGACCATGCATAATCAGGGGTTCAACGCAATCCGGTGGAACAATACAGGCGTATTCATGGGCCGTCCAATCGTGAAGACGCAGGAGTACATGGGAGACAAGCGTGAAGACGGACAGGTCTATCTTGAAGATGGACGTTGCTATTATGATGTTGCCGGTGCAGATATCTGCATGTTCACGTGTGTTGGCGACAGAAGAGCCGTAACGTATTGGGTTTTCTGCTGAAACAAGAATGCAAAAAAGAAGTCGATTATGGCCATGCTTTCTGAAAGGACTGCATGGTTTTTTTTATGTATATTTGTGATTTGTTATTGTGTGCGACTGCATGGTTTTTTTTATGTATATTTGTGATTTGTTATTGTGTGCAATAGCAGCTAAAAATACGCCAATTCCAGCGTGTTTTTTTGTACTAAAAAGTGCAAATATTTGCAAAGAAAAAATACAAAAAGTGCTGAACAATATATTGCAATAGTACAAATGGTGCAATATAATAAAAAAAGTAAACTGAAAAGTACGAAAAGTGCATGCGGATAGGAGGCTTCAATGGTAAAGAAAAAGAAAGAGCTTATGCAGAAGGAAGACTTGCATCTTGATCTGATGAGAGATCCATGGCTGAAAGTGCTGTGGCTTGATGGAACTGTAAAGGATGAAAGCCTGTATACAGTCATCACAAAGGCAGAACTTGTCAGAAAAATCATTCCAGCAGGAACATACAGTCTTACAGAATATGTTCTGATGTCATTCATCATTGATTTTGTACAGTGGGTATACAAACCTGCAGCAGGTACAGAAAAGAAAGCTGAACGAGTCATCCTTGATATGTACGAAAAAGGAAAATTCGATTCGTCAGTGCTTGACGAATATATCGACATGTATGAAAACAAGCTTCACAGATCATTTGACATTTTTGACGAAGATCATCCGTTCCTTCAGTCAAACAAGACTGAAAAGGAAAAAATGATTGAGACTGCAATGAAGAAAAGCAATCCAAATGACTATGTAAAGAATCTGAGCTTTTCTGGATTTGGAATTGAGTATTCTTCAGGAAATAATGTTCTCTTTGAACATAGAAGAAATGCAATTACATATGAACAATACATGGAAAGAACAGAAGGCGGAACAATTGATATTCCGATTGATCAGCTGTACAGATTCTCACCACAGGAAACTGTAACAGCACTTATCTTCAGCCTTGGATATGCACAGGCAAGTGGAGGATATGGAAGTGTTTCAACAGCAGGAAAGTTCAATCTTCATCCGATTTTTGTAATCAACGAAGGTGAGAATCTATTTACAACGATATGTGCAAGTATCGGAATAGCAAAGAAATACAGATATGCTCCTGTATGGGAACAGCCGAATTATCTTGTAAAGGCAGCAGATGTAGTAACAAAATCTGAAAAGGATGGAAATCATATTTCTTTGACATATGTTCCTCTTTCAAATACATCGCTTCTCAACTACAGCTTTGCAATGAGAATTCCATTTTCAGCACAGGATTTCGGTGGAAGCGACAACCTTCCAAAGATGATTTATCCAGCGTGGGTTTCCTGCATGCCAAGAGTCATTAGAGTTGATGAAACCGACAAAAAGGGACATGCAGTAACACGGACAATGAACTATCAGTCACCTGTCATCATGAAAGATGACAAGAAAGGAAACAACCGCTGCGAACTTGAAACTGAACTCATTCAGCTTGCATACAACGGAAACAAATGTGACATCATCGCTCGAAACTATAAGGTACTGAAAGAAAAGACAAAGCTTTCTCCAAAGTTCTACTGCTGGACAAAGAGTACAAAAGGCTCCGGGACTATTCCAGAACTCAGCAGAATCATTGAATGGCCAGAAAATCTGACGTTCATTTCTGACACTGTAGGAAAGAAAATGGTTTCTGAAGCACTGGAAACAGTGAAGGAACTCTCTATTCTTACAGCGTACTGGCTCACTGTAGCAACAGGGCTTGCCACTGGAGCATGCAAGGAAGAAAACGGAGTATACAAGATTGCTGGCAAGAGCATCACATCCTACAAGAATCAGGCAGAAACGGATACTGTATGGACTGGGAAAAAATGCCAGTGGTTTCTTCAGAGAAAGTACTACGAAAAGCTTGAAAGTGGTGACTACTCATGCATGAAAGAAATCAAGAAGGAAATATATGAAAGCTTCAAATCAGTATTCAAGACAGACATCAACAGAATCACAAGACTGTCTGCAATCGACCGTGTAAAGATCAAGGATATCTGGCGGCGCAAGGCAGGTGTCATTATTGGAGCAATTCAGGAGGAAAAGGGAAAAAAGAATGGAAAATAAAGATCTAAAAAGTGTAAGTGAAAAGCTTGCATCGCTGAAATCAGCACGAATTCTACTGAGAAGAAGTTTCGGCAGAAAGCTCAGTACTGCTGATATTCAGACAAAGGTGGCGTTCATGGAAACTACCAACGAAACTGACTACATGAAGACAATGAATCCACGTAACTTCTTCATTGTAACGCTCATGGCTTCACAGATTGGAATGAACGGGAAAACTGTAAAAATGCCGGAATATCTGAACAGCGTATACAACGACAGCAATGTTTCAGATACAAGAAAGAGACAGATTGTAAAGCTTTTCTCACTTGATCCGAGATATGAAGAATACTTCATTTCCGAGATTGCAAAGCAGATCAGATTTGCACATACAAAGGGAGTGAAGATTGATGAAGAACTTCTGTACCGTGATCTTTCCTTCTGGAAAGAGCGTACAAGTGACGTAGCTGAGAACTGGGCTCGAAAAACAATCAGGAATGCAAAAGAAAAAAGTGAAAAAACTTTGGAGGAAGAAAAATGATTGAAAAACTAAACAACACAAATGATTTGCTGCAGATGATGTTCAATAGTGGAAGAGTAAGGCTTGAACTGAATGGATTGAGAGCGTTCGGTCCTTCACTTCTCAACAGAGATGAAAACGGAGATGCAAAGAAAGTAAATGTCGGATGTATTCCGAGAACAGCAATCAGTTCACAGTGCAGAAAGAGTGCAATCAGAAATGAATGTATTGAAGTACAGTCTGCTCTCTCAAGACGTGCTCCAGAAATCATCACTGCATACATCTGTGATCACTATGGCGTAGATAGAAAAAATGAAGAACTCGTGAAGTTCTACCTCACACTTTGTTACTCACTTCTCACAGAAAAAGAAAAGGAACTCGCACAGGGAAAACTTTCTATTCCTTCAAAGGACAGTAATCCAAACTGGCTCATTGACACGCCTGTACGTATTTGTGCAGCAGACGTGAAAAGAATCGCAGATTCTATAATGAAATATTTTTCAACTGATGCAGACTTTGGAAAAATCGAAGAAAAGAAAAGTGACGATGAAAAGAAAAAGAGCTATGAATTCACAAAAGAAGAAAGCAAGGAATCCTTTGTAAAGCTGTACAAGGAATTAAAAGCTGCTATTGCTTCATACGCTGTTGAATATGATGTCTGTCTGTTTGGCAGAATGGCAACAAGTACGATTGTAAAGAGCTACGACAGTGCTGCAAATTTCAACGAAGCATATTCAACGACTCCATGCTGTTTTGACAGCGACTTCTTCACGACTAGAGACACACTGTATGATTCTGCATCAGTACTCTTTTCAGAACTCGATACTGCTACAGGCTCAGGGCATATGAACAGCCGTGACATTACAGCTGATACTTTCTACTGGTACAGCAATTATAATCTGAATGCATATATTGAAAATATCATGATTGGTTTCGACTACAGTGACAAATCCAAAGAAAATGAAGAAGCACTGAAGATGAGAATCAGAGAAGCATTCGACTATCTTATTGAAGTAACTGAAAAGACAATTACCACTGTTCCTACCACAATGCAGCATCAGATGGCAAGCAGTCCAGATCCTGCTATTGTACATGTAGCTGTCAAGAAAAATTCACAGCCAAAAACGATGGACTTTGCGTTTGCAGAACCAGTATATGCAAAGGACGGAGTAAGCGTTCTTGATGAATCAGTAAATCGTTTTGTTGAAGAAGCATGTGACAATACATTTGAAACTGGAGAATTCATGATGGAATGCTGGCTTTCAAAGGCAAAATATGCAAATGAAATCAAAAATGCTGCCGGTGCTGAAAGAACAAATCTTCACGGATTGATCAGTGAATTGAAGAGAGTGTTGTATGAAACAATTGACTGTTAGAATCAAGGGAGTTCTGCAGTCGTGGGGTGACTATGGAGGCTCTACGAACTTTAAATCCACTAACTACAAGCCGACAGTTTCTGGAATTCACGGTCTGCTGGAAGCAGGAATAGGAATCAAGAGAGTAGAACTTGAAAGAAAAGCAAGAGTTGAAAATGGAGTAAAGGTTTTTGTGAAGGAACCAGAAACGTTTCCAGAAATCTACACAGACTTTCAGGTAGTATCGCCAAAGGGTACGAGTATTGGAAAATACCTTGGAAAGAAAAAAAGGCCGGAAGACATGACCATGCTTCCAGCGGCTGGCGGTGGTTTTTCAACTACCGGAGCAACAAAGGTAATACAGAAGCAGTATATTGTAGACCAGGCATTTGATATCGTGCTGGAAGGTGAAGATTCACTTATGGAAGAAGTGAAGTACGGACTTCTTCATCCGTACTATCAGCCGACTCTTGGAAAGGCAAACTGCACAGCTTCCATGGTCAGAATCATTGACGAGCAAGATTTCTGAGAGGCTCTGGTCCCTCAGCTCCCGGCTTCGGGAGGCATAAAAACATACTCCTCGAAAGGGGAGCTTTTATAAGAAAAGGAGAATACATTTATGTACATTTCATCACTCAGATTCAAGCAGATCTGCTTTGAAGATGAACAGAGAGTTCATCAGATGCTTTCAGACTGCTTCGACTCAAAAAGAGAAAAATATTCAGTTCTATACAAGAAATACTTTGCCATGAATAACGGAATTCCAGTACAGATGCTGCTTGTATATTCAGATGTGGAACCTGTACCTTCAAAAGATATTGAAGTGCTGAAATCCATGGCAGTTGAACCTGAAAAGGCAATCTGCAACGGAAGAGCACTGAAGTTCACAATGACAGTTGCTCCTACGGTTCATCGTGGAGACAGACATGTCTGCATCAGAAATTATAATGACAGATGTGAATGGGTAAAAAAGCAACTTGGAAAATATGGTGCTGAAATATTCTCAACCTCTCTTGTAGAAGGAAAGAAGGAATCCATTGTCTTTTTTCACAAGTATGATCAGACACCAGGCGTGATTACTGCATATCAGTATACTGGGATTCTTCGTGTGACAGATGCTGAAAAATTCATCAGTCTCTTTAAAAAAGGTCTTGGACGTGGAAAGGCATATGGCTGCGGATTGATTCAATTACAGCCATGTAACGGATAGAAATGCATAAACTTTCTGAACTGATGTGGGCAAAGATACATCCATACAAGTCACTGTATGCCCATATGTATGAAACAGGATGTGTTGCAAAAGCATTTCTTGAAAATACTGTCTATTCACCTCTGACAAATCTGTTCAGAAGCTTCATGAAGACTGAACTTACAAGAGAAGAAACTGTAGATACGATTGCTTTTCTTGCTGCACTTCATGATATCGGAAAAACATATCCAGACTTTCAGAGAAAGACAGATGACCTTAATGATCACAGGCTTTCAGAACTCGATGATCTGATTGAAACGATACTTTCAGACAAGGATGCATTTATTTCTTCTCCAGAAGGATTTCGACATGAGATTGCCAGTGCAGTGATCATTGAAGACTATCTTGAAGAAAGAGGGCTGTTCTGTCTTGCAGAAGCAATTGGAGCAGCATACGAGAATCATCACCTTGTATCGGAAAAAGATTCAAAGGAAGTAGTACGTGAAAACTTTGAAATACTGGACAGCTGTGAAATATTCAAAAAGGCACAGAATGAACTGGCTGAAAAGATTGGAAGAAAATTTCCTTTCTGTGATTTCGAACTTAAAGAGGAAAAATCTGGAGATTTTGCAACTCTGTTCCTTGGCTTTCTTTACAGGTGTGACTGGATTGCATCCTCACTATTCAAAAATACAGGCAAAGAATACCCGACAGAAAAGATATACGAAGATGATGTTTCACGGATTCTCAGCGGATTTATCCGTGAAATTGGAATTCTGAAAAGAAGAGCGTTGAATCCAAATCTTTTAATGAAGGAAATGTTTCCAGAACTCAAAGGATTCGAACTGAGACCTCTTCAGAAGAAAGCAGAAGAACTTTCAGAAAAAGAGCCGGATTTTGAATGTACGATCATTGAAGATCTGACAGGGTCAGGCAAAACGGAAGCAGGATTCTATCTTGCATACCGTGCAATGCTGGCAGAAGGAAAAAGTGGAATCTTCTTTGGACTTCCAACAAATGCAACAGAGCAGGCAATGAATCCAAGAATCCAGCAGGCAATTGATGCAATCTACGGTACTGATTCCTACAACGTATCGCATGCTGCCGGAAAGAGCTGGATTATTGACAGCCTTCCTTCATGTGAAGACAAAGAAGAACGCCAGTTCTATGCATCTCAAAAGGAAACAAAACTGATGATGCCATTTGCAACAGGTACAGTGGATCAGATTGAAATGAGCGTAATGAAACGCAAATATATGCTGATTTCACTTATGGACCTTGCAGACAAGGTTGTTGTTATTGATGAAATGCACGCATATGATGCATACATGCAGGAACTTCTGAAAACAGCTCTCCAGTGGTTCAGAGAACTTCATGTTCCTGTAGTTATCATGAGTGCAACACTTCCTTCAACGATCATGAATGAAATTCATTCTGTGTATTGCAGTACACCATATGAAATGTCAGAAGGATATCCTAAGATTACTCAGTACAGAAACGGGAAAAAGTCAGAATTTCCTGTTGAGGCTTGTGAAAGAAGAGAATATGTAATCCATACGCAACAGATCAATATTCACAGTCATTCCTTCAACGAAAGAATCTGCGACATGATTGAAAATAAAATCAGAAACGGTGGAAACTGTGTCTGCATTATGAATACGGTGAACGGTGCAAAAGAACTGTATGAAGAAGTGAAAAATGAATTTCCAGATACAGAAGTTATCCTGTTTCATGGAAGAAATACAATGCAGAATAAAAATGAAATTGCTTCACAGCTTCTTGAAAAATACGGGAAATCCGGGAAAGCGAAAGGTCTCAGACCTGAAAAAAGCATTATCATTGCAACACAGATTGTCGAGCAGAGCATTGATCTTGACTTTGACTACATGATCACTGAACTTGCACCGATTGATCTGCTTATCCAGAGATTTGGAAGATGGCATCGTCATGACGACAAAAATACGATTCGTGAAACACAGAAAGAAAATGTTCCAATTGAAGTTGTATATTCAACCGATCTTGATGATCATACTGTCTACAGAAAGAAGCTTTCATGGCTTCAGAGGACAATTGACTTTCTGAACAGCCACAGCTTGCTCGTTCTTCCAGAACATGCAAGAGAAGCAATTGAATATGTATACGGAGAAAAAGCCACAGAATCAGAAGAAGACAGTGAAACAATAAAAAGAATGCATGCAAGCAACAATTCAATCAATCCTCCCGAAGAAGATCCTGTGCTTCCATGGAACACAAACACTGCTCTCGGCTCAGTCGTTGAAACGAGACTTCAGGAAATGCCTACATACGATGTCTGTCTTGGAGAAGTGAAAGACTACTCAAAGGATGAGGCTGCTGAACTGATGTACGCAAATGTAGTTTCAATCAGTGAAAAAGAGTTTGAACAGATGAGTACCGAAGAAGGCATTGGATTCATGAAAGGCATACATTTTGTGAAAGAAGGATATGCAATTGATCCAGTTCTGGGGCTTGTAGAAGCAGAATAATCAACTACAACAGGCACTGTAGACAGCAGTGCTTTTTGTCGTTCAAAAAAACACAAATACATCTTCAAAAAGTACAAAAAGTGCAGTATAATAATAATGAAATTTAAGGAGGTAGAAATGCTCGTGAAGAAAATTGTCACCTTCTCGGCCATTGAATGACCGAGCATGAGGGTCCATCCGGACTTGTTGTGCTTACATTCAATGCAAGGTGAGCAGCAAATGGTGTCTGATCGGGTCCCCGATATCGGCCATAAGTTATCCAAATCAACAGTGTGACGTGTGCTTCGCCAGCACGTTGACGCTTGTCATACGTTAAACAGG
>ERZ507086.1147-NODE-1147-length-10646-cov-3.299216_pt1 | contig 10646 bp, 9 predicted proteins | sample MGYA00512292_ERZ507086 | MGnify/ENA metagenome assembly ERZ507086
GCTGGCTGCCGGCCATGCCGAAAACCTGACCCGCCTGCACAATGAGCTGATCCACAAGGACTGGTTCCAGACCCTGCCGGACTTCAACGCCTACGTTGTGCGCAAGGGGCAGGCCCTCAGCGATTACGCCTGCGACCCCATGGGCTGGCGGCGCAAGTGTCTGGTGAACATTGCCAAAGCGGGCATGTTCTCCTCCGACCGCACCATTGCCGAGTACGACCGCGACATCTGGCATCTGGGGAAGTAATCGTTTTTACTTTGCGTCATCCCAGCATCCAGCAGTTTCTTGTAGAAGATGTACTGCTTTCTGTGGGAAGAGCTATCATTTCGGTACGCCGGAGCATCTGCGGACGCTCCGGCGTATCATTTTTACAGGGAAGGCTTCTGCTCCAACAGGTCTGTCATGCTGCGCAGGCTGATGCCAAGGGTGGAAAGGTTATGCAGCATCGCACTGGTGGCAGGGGGCAGGATGCCCAGAGCCCCCAGAAGGATGAGGACCGAGTTGAAGCTGAGCACAAAGCGGTAATTGCTGCCCACCCGCTTTTGCAGGGCGTTGGCAATGGCTTTTAAGGTCACCAGCTCTTCCAGACTATCCGCGCGGATGGTCACATCGGCAATCTCCCGGGCGATGGCGGCACCGGAATGGATGGCGATGCCGATATCTGCCGCCGACAAGGCAGGAGAATCATTGATGCCGTCGCCGATCATCACAACCGTATGTCCCGCAGCCTTTGCATCGCGGACAAAGGCAGCTTTATCCTCCGGCAGCACCTCTGCAAAGCAGCGGTCCACCCCCACCTGCGCCGCAATGGCGCGGGCAGTGCGGTCACTGTCGCCGGTCATCATGACGGTCTGGGTGATGCCCAGCTTTTGGAGCTGGCGCAGCACCTGTGCCGCCTCCGGGCGCAGGGGGTCTGCGATGCAGATGACCCCTGCCAGCACCCCGGATGCAGCCAGATACAGGTGGGAATACTGGGGGTCCAGCCCATCAAACTTTGCCTGTTCTCCTGCCGGGATGGTGCAGCCCTCGTCCTCGAAAATAAAGTGAGCGCTGCCGATGACCACCCGCTTGCCCCCTACCCGGCTGGCAATGCCATGGGCCACGATGTACTCCACCTCGGAGTGCATCTCTTCGTGAGAAATTCCCCGCTCCTTGGCAGCACGGACGACGGCGTTTGCCATGGAATGGGGGAAATGCTCTTCCAGACAGGCGGCAAGCTGCAATACCTCCTGCTCCCCGCAGCCGGAGAAAGGCACTACCTGCACCACCTGTGGGGTGGCACGGGTGAGGGTGCCGGTCTTATCGAACACGATGGTATCCGCCTTTGCCAGCGCTTCCAGATACTTGCCGCCCTTTACAGTGATGTGATATTCCCCGCACTCCCGCATGGCAGAGAGCACCGCCAGCGGCATGGAAAGCTTCAGCGCACAGGAGAAGTCCACCATCAGGATGGAGATGGCCCGGGTGACGTTGCGGGTAAAGGCATAGGTAGCCACCGTACCGGCAAGGCACCACGGCACCAGACGGTCGGCCAGCTGCAAGGCCCGGTTTTCGGTGCCGGACTTGAGCTTTTCCGATTCCTCGATCATCGCCACGATCTTATCGTAGCGGTTGGCACCGCCCTCTGCCTTGGCCACAAGGACGCATTCGCCCTCTTCCACCACTGTTCCGGCGTAAACGGTGGCACCGGTGGTCTTGCGCACCGGCATGGACTCGCCGGTCAGGGCAGCTTGGTTCACCATGGCTTCGCCTTCCAGCACCATGCCGTCCAGCGGGATCATGTTGCCGGAGCGCACCACTACTTCGTCCCCGGCGTGAACGCGGGTCAACGGCACCAGTACCTCGCCCTGCGGGGTGCGCACCCAGACCTTATCCACGTTCAGCGCCATGCTGCGAGCCAGGTCGTCCAAGCTCTTTTTCCGCGTCCACTCCTCCAGCAGGCTGCCTACCGTCAGCAGGAACATCACCGAACCTGCGGTGCTGTAATCCCCCCGCAGGAGGGAGGCGGTGATGCTGAGCGCATCCAGCACCTCTACTTCCAGCTTGCGGTGCAGCAGGCAGCGGATCCCCTTCCAGATAAAGGCGATGGAGCGCCACACCGTATATGCCGCCGCGATGGGCGCGGGCAGGAACACCTTGCGGAACACCCGGCCCGCCACAAGGTTGACCATCTTCTCCTGATATTCCTGATTGATCTTCCGGCTGTCGTGGGAGGTGACCAGCACCTCCAATTCTTCGTTGTCAAAGCGGTAGGCCGCCAACAGGGCGGCGGCGTCCTTCCGGCTGCCCCGGTAGGTCAGCACCACATCTCCGGTGCGCTCGTAGACGGTGGCTTTTTGAATGTTGTCCTGCCCGTTCAGGTAGGCTTCCAGCACATCTGCCCGGTGCAGGGTCATCTGCACGGCGCAGACGTGCACCCGCATCCATCCCTTACCTTCATGTAAGATCGTACATTTCATTGCTTTTCTTACCCCTCTGCGTAAAAAAGAGCCGCCCAAGGGCGGCTCCGCTGCGTTGTATCACTGTGCAGTCTGCTCTGCGGGCTGTTCAGCCGTATCCTCGATGACCTCCTGTGCAGCCTCGGCGGCGCGGCTCTCGTTGATGGCCTTTGCATCGGCAAGGATGTCACCGGCCTCCTCCTGCACCTTATTCACGGTCTGCATGGTGCAATCCTTCATCCGCAGCACCGCAGCAGTGGTCTGGGTGTAGACCTTTTTGGCATCCTTGCTGGACAGCACCTTGAAGCCGGCAGAGCCGAACACCACACCACCCAAAAACAGTGCAAGCTTTTTTGTATCAAACATATTTACCCCTCGTTTCTGTGTTTCCTATCTGAGCGCCCATCCCCTTGAGCAGGGGCAGGCTCTTTATCTCTGTATTGTAGCACGCTTTCGGACTTTTTCAATGGTTTTTGATGATGTTAGGACATATTAACATTGTTAGCAGAAGCTTGATACGGAGGACCATTTTGGTCATGCTCACTTGCAGAGATCAGCAGGCCGCAGCCTATAAAGGCAGCAGAAAGATTAACCGCCCCGCAACACACCCGATTCATTTTGCCGCCGATTCACCCGACAAAATCATCGCTGCGCTGCATGGGCGGTATTTTTCTTTTTCACAAATAAAATCTTATGTAGTTGTTCAATCTTCCAAAATTTGTTTTTTGTTGTTGACTGTACAACTGTAAAGTGTTATTCTTGCGCTTGAAAGAAGCAGGACGTAGTGTCCGCACTGCGCCCGGCTTTCTTCATACTGTACCTTGAATCCTTCATAAGCCGTCTGAACGTGATACCGTGCCATGACCTCACACTTTCTGTGGGCGAGCCGGACAACGCCGCTGCAAAACAGGGGCAGGAACTGCGTTCGGTGTGAACGGTGACCATGAGCAGGGGCTTTGCCTTTTCACACGTTTTGCTCTGCAAAATTTTCAACGTGCATTGCGGTTCGACTTCTGAAATTTTCAGTGTTGCACGGAAAGGGCGAAAGCAAGTATCGACCTGTGGCCACAAATTTTCAATGCTTGAAAATGTTCTGTCACATGGTCTGCCACTTGTTGGGGAGTGCCTTCCCCAAACCCTGCTCCAGCGTTGCGCTGGTTTCAGCGCAAAAGCGGCGTGTCGCATTACATAGCCCTCTCCATCCCGGAGCGGGCATTTATCATTTTCACAGGAGGTCGAATATGACTGAAATGAAAAGTCCGAACGTACACGCACGAGAGAACCGCAATGACACGCCGCGAAAACGAAAGACACACATCATCAAGGTCAGAGTGACCGCAGAAGAAAAACTGCGGATCGCATACGCCTGCAAAGAACTCCACCTCACCCAGTCCGAACTCGTCCGCCGCGTCCTGTACGGCGTGAACGTCAAGCACACCGTTGTGGTGGCGCAGGGCGGCGAGGATGCACTGGCGGCGCTTGCCGCCTTGTCTGCCCAGTGCAGCAAGGTAGGCAGCAACCTCAACCAGCTTGCACGGCACTTTAACTCCGGCGGCAAAGACACCGAGCAGCTCCGGGCGCAAATTCTGGAGGAACTGTCCGCACTCACGAACTTTCGGCTGAAAGCCGAAGAAACGGTTGGTGAACTGTATGGCAACCATCAAGCAATAATCCGGCTGCGCCGAATTGGCTGTAAAAAATCACTTCCGCGATTTTTTCTAATGTAAGCAGCCTGCGGCTGCAATCAGCATGACCTCGAAAAACTCTAACTACGCCGCCGCCGAAAGCTATCTCACCTTTCAGCACAACGAGTACACCGGTCTGCCCATTCTGGACGAGAAGGGCAGACCCAAGCTGCGGGATTCGTACCTGCTCGACACTCTTGAGTGCGGCGAATCTTCGTTTGCTATGGCCTGCCTGATCGCCAATCGCAAGTACGGCAAGAACGGCGGGCGGGAGGACGTGAAGACCCACCATATATGGCGACATCCGCCAAAGCGGATGCTAATATATCCGTGCGCAGCACGCACCGCTGGCCATACGAAGTATATCATCAGCTTCGACCCGAAGGACGCAGTAGAGAACGACCTGACCATGGAGCGGGCGCAAGCCCTTGGCTTGCAGTTCTGCAAGGACAACTTCCCCGGTCATCCCGCCATCGTCTGCACCCACCCGGACGGTCACAACAGTGCCGGGAACATCCACGTCCACATCGTCATCGGCAGCTTGCGTGTCCGCACCGTGGAACGGCAGCCCTTCATGGACAAGCCGTGCGACTGGGAAGCGGGCAAGAAGCACCGCTGCACCTCTGCCATGCTCCGGCACCTCCGTGTCGCTGTCATGGAGATGTGCGAGCAAGCCGACCTGAACCAGATCAATCTGCTGGAAGCCCAAGGCGACCATGTTTCGGAGCGCGAGTATTGGGCGCAGCGGCGCGGACAACGCCGCCTCGACCATGCCAACGCCAAACTTGCCGCCGAAGGGCAGCAGCCCACCCAGACCGTCTACCAGACCGAGCTGGACAAGCTGCGAAAGCAGATCTACGCTGTGCTGAACAAGACCACCACCTTCGAGGAATTTTCTGCATTGCTCATGCAGGAACACGGCATCGCCGTGAAGGAGAGCCGAGGCCGGTTGAGCTACTGCCCGCCCGGCCGGACAAAGTTCATCACCGCCAAGAAACTGAGCAAGAAGCTGGAAAAAGAGCAGGTGCTGACCGCCCTCTCCCAGAACATCCAGCTTGCCGCCATCATCCAGCCCAGCAGCGAAAAGAAGCCAGATAAGATCAGGAAACTGGTTGACATTCAGGCGAACGTTGCTGCGGGCAAGGGCATCGGCTATGAGCGTTGGGCGAAAAAGTTCAACCTCAAACGCTGGTCGCAGACCCTGTGTCTCTTGCAGGAGAAGAATCTGCTCAGCGAAGATGCCCTGAACCAGCGCATTGCCGAACTGAAAACCCAGCACGACGATGCACTGGCGGTGGTCAAAGATATGGATGCCCGCATGGCTTCCCTCAAGGAGCTGCGCGGGCATCTTGTAGTCTATCGGCAGTACAAGCCCCTTGCACAGAAGCTCCAGACTGTGCGGAATCCCGCCAAGTTCAAGGAGCAGCACCGTGCAGAGCTTGCTGTGTACGAGGCCGCTTGCGCCTATTTCAAGGCCAACGGGCTCAGGACGCTGCCGGACCTCAAAAAGCTGGATGCCGAATATCAGACCCTTTCCTCGGAGAAAAACGGGTTCTACACCCGCTACAAGAAAGCGCAGATCGAACTGCGTGAACTCCGCACCGCACAACAGAACGTGGAAACCTTCTTCCGCAAGGAGGAGCGCAACCACGCCGTACCGCAGCAGGAGGTCAAATGAACAACACTCTGACGGATCGATGTGTGAATAAACCCAACCTCACCCACGCCCCTCACCGGGCTTCGTCCTTTCGCCTGTACCCCACCCATTGGGACGGAGGGTAGCACCTCTGTCTTTTCGGACGTAAAAAATGCCATCTCGACCCGGCAGGCAGCGGAGCTGTACGGCTTCGCCGTAAAACGGAACGGCATGATGTGCTGTCCCTTCCACGGGGATAAACACCCCAGCATGAAGGTGGACAGCCGTTTCCACTGTTTCGCCTGTCAGGCGGATGGCGATGTGATCGATTTTGTCGGCAGACTTTTTCAACTTTCTCCCTACAAGGCTGTGGAAAAGTTGAAGGAGGACTTCGGCATGGCACTTGCCGACGGCAAGGTGCGGCTTGCTCCCCGCAGACCGCCCACCGTCCGGCAGCAGCTGCTGGACTATTACCGCTGTCTGCAGCGTTGGCGGGTCCGATACGCACCGCAGTCACCCACAGAAGAACTTCACCCCTGCTTCCTTGAAGCGATAAAGAACCTTGACATCGTTGAATATTATCTGGACTGTTCGGTGCTCCCGGACCCGCAGACCGAAAACGAGCTACGGAAGTATTGGGAGGGATTGCATGAGCGACTGGAAAAAGAGGAACGACGATTGGCGTGATGAGGACGAACTGGAAGAAGAGGAAGAATGCGAATGCCCTTGGGTAGACAGTAAGGGCAAAGTGCGTGAAACCGCTTACTGCCAGTACCTTTTAGAGAAACACCCCATGATGTGCCTGAAACAGAAGCTGTTCGACCAGAACGGCGAGGTAGACGAGGATGCACTGCTCTACGAAGTCCACAGCGACCTCCGTGACTTTGTGCTCGACAACCTTGCCAAGAAGGAGAAGCAGGTTCTGGACGCACTCCGTATCGAAACCTATACCCCTGAATGGAAACCCCAGCTTGACCGCATCCATCTCCAGAACGGAACCTACTTTCTGGACGAGCGGGGATTTGTGCCGGAAAAGGAACTCTGCCTGAACCGGCTCCCCGTGGAATACCAGCCCGATGCCCCTGCACCGACCAAGTGGCTGGAATTTCTGGACGGTCTGCTGATCCCGGAGGACATTCTGACCTTGCAGGAATATCTCGGCTATCTTCTGATCCCGTCTACCAAGGCGCAGAAGATGCTGGTCATGACCGGCAAGGGCGGCGAGGGAAAATCCCGCATCGGCTTGCTGCTGAAGAAGCTGTTCGGGGAAGCCTCTCACTCCGAATCCATCCTCCGCATCGAAACGAACCGCTTTGCCAGTGCAAATCTGGAGTACAAGCTGGTCATGGTCGATGACGACCTGAACATGGTGGCTTTGCCCGAAACACGGAACATCAAGTCCATCGTCACCGCCGAGGACCGTTTGTGCATCGAGCGGAAGAATAAGCAGGCTGTGCAAGGCTTGCTGTACGTTCGTTTCATCTGCTTCGGCAATGGCAACCTTGTGGCTGCTCACGATGACAGCGACGGCTTCTGGCGCAGGCAGATCCTCATCACGGTGAAAGACCGTGACCCTGCCCGGGTGGATAACCCGTTCCTCATCGAAGAGCTGTCCGAGGAGCGTCCCGGCATCCTGCTGTGGATGCTGGAGGGGCTGCACCGTCTGCTGGCGAACCGCTATCAGTTCACCATCAGCGAGCGCTCCATCCAGAACCTCGAAGCAGCCATGGCGGACAGCGACAACCTGACCCAGTTCATGCAGGCAACGGCGTATGTCCGCTTCAAGCCCGACACCGAGGAACGCTCCACCTATCTCTACCGCGCCTACACCAAGTGGTGCGAGGATAATCTGGAATCGCCTGTTCCGCAAAAGAAGTTCAGCCAGTTCCTGCTGAAAAATGCAGGGAAGTATGGCCTGACCTTTTCCAAGCACATCGAGGGAAAGTATCGCGGCTTCCGGGGCGTATGCGTCCACCCCGCCTTTGCTGCGGCATAAAACACACGAAAAGTGAAAATCTCCCGCCCTACGCGCCCCAAAGTAGTGGTTTCGACTTGTTATCGCTGTTTTCTCCGGGCGCGTATCTACCCTTTCCGGGCGGATGCAGGGCGGCAACACGCCCTTCGGGGCGGGAGAAAAACCAGGATGCGCCCCAAAAGGGCGCGTCCATCCCAGCCATGCGCCCCATAAAATCAACACAGGAAGGTACTTTTGTGTGGTTTGGGGCGCGTGGGGCGCGTAAATTCAAGTTCTCGCACTTTTTTGGGCTGCTGCTTCGGGTCAGGAGCGGCAGGCCCTTACATATTTACCGGCCCACAAGGGTGCAGTTCAACCGGAGCTGCACCGGGTCTGGAGAAGTGCAAAGGAGACATGCCTATGACGAATGTCCGCAAAAATTCCGCCAAACTGACCCGTGAGGACTTGAAAATCGCGCCCGAATCCCCTACAATGAAATTGTCCGAAACCCCTGCCGTAGAACCTTCTGACCAGACCAGCAAAACCGTCCGACACGCCCCGCTCGTTTACCGGGTGGAGGAGATTGCCCAACTGTTGGCGATCTCCAACCGTGCTGCGTACAATCTGTGCAACACCACGAAAGACTTCAAGGTGATCCGCCTCGGTACCAGCATCCGGGTAAGCAAGCAGAGCTTTGACGATTGGTTTGCAGCGGTCTGAGGGAGGGAACATCTATGGCATCTATTATGAAACGTGGCAACACGTATTCCGTCCGATACAACTACAAAGATCATGCTGGCAAGCCCTGCAAGGGCTGGGAAACCTTCAAGACCAAGGCCGAAGCGCAGGAGCGCAAGATCACGGTGGAGAAGGAACTGCTGGACGGCACCTTCCTCGTGCCCGACACCATGACGGTCGAGGAGATGCTGTACAAGTGGATCCCCATTCAGTCCAGCAAACACAAGTGGTCTCCCAAGACCTACACCCAATCTGTGGCGATGGTGCAGAACCTCATCGTGCCGTATATCGGAAAGCGGAAGGTGCAAGACCTCCGCACCTACGACATTGAGCAGTTCTACGCCACCCTGAGCCAGACCCCTTGCGGCCAGTACGTTCACGGCGAAAAGCAGGAGCTGACGGAAAATCAGAAGAAGCGGCTGTTATCCAGCACGTCCATTCACGAAGTCCACACGCTCCTGAAGACCGCCTTTTCGTATGCCGTTGACTGGGATCTGATTCACAAATCGCCTACTCCCCGTGAAGCCTCCAAGATCAATACCGAAGAACGCACCATCTGGGATGAGCGCACCATGTTGGCAGCGCTGCAGACCATCGAGAACCCCGCTCTGCATCTGGCGGTGCACATGAGCATGATCCTCTCCTTGCGAGAGGGTGAGATCCTCGGCTTGCAGCCGGGAGACCTCGACTTTGATGCAGCAGACGGACGGGGAACCATCTCGGTGAACAAAGCCCTGCAGCGTGCCGACAAGGTCGCCTTGTCCAAGATTGATCCTACCCAGATCTACCACACCTTCCCGGACAGACGGGAGGGGAGCAAGTCCTCGCTGATCCTTAAGCGGACTAAGACCAAAAAGTCCAACCGCATCCTGTACATGACCAAGCCCTTGAAAGAGGAGCTTCTGGCATGGCTGGAAAAGATGAAGCAGGACGAGCAGAGCGCCCGGGAGAAGTACAGCAACTGCGGGCAACTGTTCCGGCTCCCGGACGGCTTGCCCATCGCACCGGAGCTGCTGACAAAGTGGTACCGCCTGTGGAGAGCGGAACACCCGGAGTTTGAACAGATCGTGTTCCACGGTCTACGGCACTTCTATTCCCAAGACCTGACCCCGGCAGCACCTCAGCCCCGGCAAAACGAAAAGCCGGCGGCAACAAAAATCTCCGGTAAGGAGATCCTTGAAGCCATCCGGCTGATGGACGCAGACGAACGCAGAGAGTTGACGAGAGCCTTGTTCGCCTAACGCCTTCGCGTTTGCGAAGCAACAAACACCCCAGTGGGGTGTTTGCTAGTGCGCGGGTTCCAACGGTCAGGAATGTCTACCGGGGATGATGTTCAAAAGTCCAGCTGGTCAGAGAATGGTTTGAAATCTTTAGGCCCCCTTTTCAGTCGTTTGTAGCAAGTTTGTAGCAGATCTGTAGCAAAATTCGGAGAGGAACGGCAAAATGGCTCCGTAAACCCGATTTTTGTGAATTTTTTGGTATAAAATTTTATCATTGAATTTTGTGCAGAATGACGGTGGTGCTTTTCATTCGGATTCTGATGCCGTATAATAAAGAAAAAGATCATGGATGAAAGGAGAAATCGCTGTGCGCTACACCTTTGACCGCAGAGCGACACGTTATAATCTGCCGCCAAATCGCTTGAAGATGATCGAAAAAGAAGTACAGCGCAGGGCAAGAGTGCTTTTAGGGTAAAAAGGAAATCGCCCACCTGAGCGAAGATGGACAGTATCTTTGCGCAAATGAGGGCGTTCTGCAGTATAATCTGCCACTGAATCTTTTCAGCGGAGATAAACGCAAAGTTCCATTGGTGGATGTGGTTGTTTGGGCCAAGAAGCGTATCTTTCCGAAAAACCGGATGGACTGCAAGGGTATTCTGAAAATGATGGGCCTTCCGGACTACAATGCGTGGGAAATTGTTAAGCGTACCAATGCCTGCCGGATGGAAGATCCCTATTGGCTGCGATTCAGCGAAGAGGAAACCTTTGCAGATACTACGCGCGGAAGATCCAGAAAAATCATGAGCGAAAATCAAGAGAGTACATCGTGGTAAAAGAAAAATACGTCATTGCTGTGAACGCCCTGACCGCTGCTCAGGCTGCGATCGAGAACCCCCGCAAGGTTTTGCGTGAGCGCTTGAAAAAGCACAAATAAAGCAAATGAATCGCCCCGGTTTCCGTAACAGGAAGCCGGG
>ERZ507086.1148-NODE-1148-length-10625-cov-3.068874_pt1 | contig 10625 bp, 9 predicted proteins | sample MGYA00512292_ERZ507086 | MGnify/ENA metagenome assembly ERZ507086
CGGAAAAGGAGGGCAGGTCTATTTGAGACCTGTATCATCATTATGAAACTTCAAAAACCTAAGGGAACGCAGGATATTTTACCTGCTGATAGTGCTAAATGGCAGTACGTAGAAAATGTTGCACGTGAAACATTTAAGAAATACAATTATGGTGAAATTCGTACACCTATGTTTGAACATTACGAGGTCATTTCACGTTCAGTAGGTGATACAACTGACATCGTTACTAAGGAAATGTACGATTTTCATGATAAGGGAGACCGTCATATAACACTTCGTCCAGAAGGAACAGCACCGGTTGTACGCTCTTATGTAGAAAATAAACTCTTTGCGCCAGAGGTTCAAAAACCCGTTAAAGTTTATTATATTGGATCAATGTTCCGTTATGAACGTCCTCAAGCAGGACGCTTGCGTGAGTTCCACCAACTTGGTGTAGAGTGCTTTGGATCAAAAAATCCAGCCACAGATGTTGAAACCATTGCTATGGCCTACCAACTCTTTAATACGCTTGGCATCAAGGAAGTTACCCTTCATTTGAATAGCCTTGGAAATACTGAGAGTCGTCTGGCTTATCGTCAGGCCTTGATTGACTACTTGACACCAATGCGTGATACTTTATCAAAAGATAGTCAGCGCCGTTTGGATGAAAATCCTTTGCGAGTACTCGATTCAAAAGAAAAAGAAGATAAGGTTGCAGTTGAAAATGCACCCTCTATTCTTGATTATTTAGATGACGAAAGTCAAGCGCACTTTGACGAAGTGCGTGCCATGCTCGATAGTCTTAACATTCCTTATGTGATTGATACTAATATGGTACGTGGTCTTGATTACTACAACCACACGATTTTTGAATTTATTACCACTATTGATAAGTCTGAATTGACAATCTGTGCGGGCGGTCGTTACGATAGTTTGGTTGAATACTTCGGTGGTCCAGAAATAGCTGGTTTTGGTTTTGGACTTGGTTTAGAACGCTTGCTTTTGGTTCTTGATAAACAAGGTATCGAACTTCCTGTGGAAGAAAGTCTGGATGTTTACATCGCAGTACTTGGTTCAGGTGCTAATGGTAAAGCTCTTGAGTTAGTTCAAGCTATCCGCTATCAAGGATTTAAAGCTGAACGTGATTACCTTGGACGGAAGATTAAGGCACAATTCAAGTCAGCAGATACCTTCAAGGCCAAGACTGTTATCACTTTAGGTGAGAGTGAAGTGGAGTCAGGTCAAGTTAATGTCAAAAATAATGCTACTCGTGAGGAAGTTACTGTAAGTTTCGAAGAGCTAACTAACAACTTTGCAGCAGTCCTCAAACAGTTAGAAAAGTAGGGGGCATATGATTAGTATAGTTGATATGCTCAAACGGAGTGAAAAGTTTAGTTTGGCTTTTGATCGTAGTATGCCTATTCGTTTCCAACAACAGTTTTGGCAGTTGATTGCTTTTCTTGATAAGCATGAAATTACTTGGTTTAATGATGAGCCTGCAAGTGATCATGCGATGTGTCAGCAATTACTTGGTCAAGTTTGGCGTCAAGATTGTCAAGATGTAGTCTTGAGTTTTGAAACTCAGGAACGTTATTTGGGATGGCAGGTAGATGAGGAAACTGATGAACTTAGTGTTATCATTGAAGATGTTTACGGTTTCCGCTGGAATAGTTTACTTGACTTAGAAACAGCTGATTATCGTTTTGAAGATTTTGAAGAGTTTGCTGAAGATTACGTGGATACTAGTGATTTGTTGAAACAATTTGGCAAATAGTTTGATAAAAAAGAAAGTCTATTAAAATTCTAACCTGAAATGGGTGGGGTTTTGATGGGCTTTTTGCTATAATAGTTAAGACTAAAAAATTAACGAAAGAAGTGTATTTATGGAACGTTCTATGTATGCCGGACGTGTTCGTAGTGAACACATCGGAACTACTATTACTTTGAAAGGTTGGGTATCTCGCCGTCGTAACCTCGGAGGTTTGATTTTCATCGATCTTCGTGACCGTGAAGGTTTGATGCAGTTGGTTGTTAACCCTGAGAATGCGGATGCAACTGTGGTTGAAACAGCTGAGAGCTTGCGTAGCGAATTTGTTATTGAAGTAACAGGAACTGTTGAAGCGCGTGAACAAGCTAATGATAACTTGCCTACAGGTGCTGTCGAACTTAAAGTTGAAGACCTTAAAGTCCTTAATACTGCCAAAACAACACCATTTGAAATCAAAGATGGTGTTGAGGCTAGTGATGATACACGTATGCGTTACCGCTACTTGGATCTTCGTCGTCCAGAAATGTTGGAAAACTTTAAGCTCCGTGCAAAGGTAACTCACGCCATCCGTAATTATCTGGATGACTTGGAATTTATCGATGTTGAAACACCAATGTTGACAAAATCTACACCAGAAGGTGCTCGTGATTACTTGGTGCCAAGCCGTGTTAGCCAAGGCCACTTTTATGCTCTTCCGCAAAGTCCCCAAATCACTAAACAATTATTAATGAATGCTGGTTTTGACCGTTATTATCAAATTGTTAAGTGTTTCCGTGATGAAGATTTGCGTGGAGATCGTCAACCTGAATTTACACAAGTTGACTTGGAAACCTCATTCCTTAATGAGCAAGAAATCCAAGATATTACTGAAGGATTGATTGCTAAAGTCATGAAAGAAACTAAAGGTATTGAAGTTACACTACCATTTCCACGTATGTCTTATGATGATGCCATGAATAACTATGGTTCTGACAAGCCAGATACACGCTTTGACATGCTTTTACAAGACTTGACAGAGGTTGTCAAGGGGGGAGACTTCAAAGTGTTTGCTGAGGCACCAGCTGTTAAGGCAATTGTTGTCAAAGGAAATGCAGACAAATACTCACGTAAAAGCATTGACAAGTTGACAGAGTTCGCCAAACAATTTGGCGCTAAAGGTCTTGCTTGGGTTAAGATGACTGACGGAGCTCTAGCTGGTCCAGTTGCTAAATTCTTGACAAGTATTGAAGGAAAGTTGACAGATGCTTTACACCTTGAAGAGAATGACCTAGTTCTTTTTGTAGCAGATACTCTTGAAATCGCTAATAACACACTTGGTGCTTTGCGTAATCAGATTGCTAAAGAACTTGACATGATTGACAATACTAAGTTCAACTTCCTTTGGATTGTCGATTGGCCAATGTTTGAGTGGTCTGAAGAAGAAGGACGCTATATGTCTGCCCACCACCCATTTACTTTGCCAACAGAAGATTCTGTAGCAGAGCTTGAAGGTGATCTTTCCAAGGTTCGTGCTGTGGCTTATGATATTGTCTTGAATGGTTATGAGCTTGGTGGGGGTAGTCTACGTATCAATCATAAAGACCTACAGGAACGTATGTTGAAAGCCCTTGGCTTCTCTGAAGAATCAGCCTACGAGCAATTTGGATTCCTTCTTGAAGCTATGGACTATGGTTTCCCACCACATGGTGGTTTGGCTATCGGTCTTGACCGTTTTGTTATGCTTCTTGCAGGTAAAGATAATATCCGTGAAGTGATTGCCTTCCCTAAAAATAATAAGGCATCAGATCCTATGACTCAGGCTCCAAGTCTTGTGGCTGATAAACAGTTGGAAGAACTTGCCCTTCATGTAGATTTAGAAAATGAATAAAGCACCTCTTCATAAACATGTTAAATTTGTAGCGAAAAAGTCTGCGAAGAGAATGGGCGTTTTGCAGGCTGTTCGTAGTATTTCCCGTGAAAAGTATACTGAAAAAGTCTCAGCGTCTTTACTTTATGGGCTCTTATCGTCAATCGCTGTTAATTTCTTTTTTCAACCTGGACATGTTTACTCCAGTGGAGCGACAGGTTTGGCACAGGTTTTATCGGCATTGAGTGTTAGAACTTTGGGCTTTGAGATACCAGTATCATTGACTTTCTACGCGATTAATATCCCTCTCTTGATTTTGGCTTGGTATAAGATTGGCCATAAATTTACTATCTTTACCTTCATTACAGTAACGATGAGTTCCCTTTTTATTCAGGTGATGCCACATGTAACCTTGACAGAGGATCCTTTGATCAATGCTATCTTTGGTGGTTTGGTCATGGGAACAGGGATTGGTTTCGGTTTAAAATCTCGTATCTCTAGCGGAGGGACGGATATCGTTAGCCTCACTATTCGTAAGAAAACAGGCCGTGATGTTGGTAACATCTCCTTGATTGTCAATGGGATTATCATGGTTTTTGCGGGCATTCTTTTTGGTTGGAAATACGCTCTCTATTCAATGGTTACGATTTTTGTTTCTAGTCGAGTAACGGATGCGATTTTCACTAAACAAAAGAAAATGCAGGCTATGATTGTTACAAGTAATCCAGATCCAGTTGTACGAATGATCCAGAAGAAACTCCACCGTGGAGTAACGTTGATTAATGATGCGGAAGGAACATATAATCACGAAAAGAAAGCCGTATTATTGGCGATTATTACGCGTGAAGAGTATACTGACTTCAAGCATTATATGAGAAAAGCAGACCCTAAAGCCTTTGTCTCCATTGCAGAAAATGTACATATTCTAGGTCGTTTTGTTGATTTAGATGACTGACAAAAAAAGGAAGTTGACGAACGTTAGCTTCTTTTTTGTTGGAGAGAATTCTTGACGAAATGCTTGCTTGACTTTACAATATCAGTATGATTAGATTTTTAATTCCAACCGCAAAAGAAATGAAGGCCAGTAAGGAAGTTCCGTCTCAAAAATTATCCGAAAAGAGTGCGGCTATCCTAACTGAAATGTCACAATTATCCACAGATGAATTGTCCACAGCTTATAAAATAAAGTCCGAGCAGGCTGAGAAAGAGAAGCAGCGCTGGGCTGCGATTTTGTCGGGAGAAGCGAAGAACTATCCGGCTGTCGAGCTTTTTAATGGACTGATGTATCGTCACATCAAACGTAGTGACTTATCCACATGTGAAAAAGATTTCTTAGGCCAACAAGTATTCATCACATCTTCCTTTTATGGGATTATTCCCGCTTTTTATCCGATTCAGGAACATCGTCATGATTTTCATACGAAGATCAAGGTTAATGGTCAGTCCTTAAAAAACTATTGGCGTGCTGAATATGACCAATTTCTAGAGGAGAGTCAAGCTCCAGTTGTTTCTTTACTTTCAAGTGAATTTGAGGATGTTTTTAGTCCAACTCTTCGTAAGCAGTTATTCACGGTTAGCTTTATGGAAGACCGCAATGGAGTTCTTAAGACTCATTCTACGATCTCCAAAAAGGCAAGAGGGGCTTTTTTGACAGCTGTTATGGAGGAGAATTGTCAAACGATTAATGATTTACGAAAATTGTCTTTTGATGACTTTAACTATCGTGAGGATTTATCTTCTAACAATGAGATAGTTTTTGTTAAAAATGTAAAAAAAGTCTGAGGTATCAACTCAGACTTTTTTTATAGCATATCTTTACGATCGACTTGTTCATAGTTCGTTTGACCGTCATTTAGCTTGTCCCAAATAATGACTGCTCCTTGATCAAGAGATTTTTTGACATCAATAATACGTTGATTAGATGATCCTCGAAACTGGAGCATAAGATTCTTTTTAGTGATGTCAAAGCGGCCGTCAACGAGAATGTCAACGAGTTGAAGAAGTTCTAGTTTATCAGGAGTTTCAAGCCTCAACTCCTCCCAAGTATAACCAGTCCAAGACCAGATATCTTTTTCCGGGAGTTCCTCACGAATGCGTTTGACTAGGGGAATGAGAATTCCTGTGTTTAGGAAGGGTTCACCACCAAGTAGCGTGAGACCTTGTACGTAAGGTTGAGCTAGGTCAAGCATGATTTGTTCTTCAAGTTCTTTGGTATAGGGAATTCCTGCCTTAAAGGACCAGGTGGCAGCGTTATAGCATCCCTCGCAATGAAACATGCAACCAGAGACGTAAAGGGAGTTACGCACGCCTTCACCATCAACGAAATTAAAAGCTTTGTAGTCAATAATGCGTCCTTGGCTAAGTTCTTCAGACTTCCATTCCTGTGGTTTTGGTGTATTCCATGTCATGATTCTACTCCAAATCTATCCAATAGCGCTCAGTTTCATGGCGAATGTCCTCCAACTGACCACCGTTGGCCAATATAACAGCTTGGCTAGCAGGATTCTTGATACTACAAGTGACTAGAACACGATGAATATTCTTTTCTTTAGCTATTTGTAAGCCTTGACGGAGTGATTCTTTCGCATAACCCTTTCCTCGTTCGGATGGACGGATAGAGTAGCCAATATGGCCCCCTTTTTCTAGTAAGTAGTCATTTAATCGGAGACGAAGGTTGAGAAAACCAAGAGCATAATCCGCTTCGTCAAAACTAACCAGCTGGATAGCAGGAACCCAGTTTTCAGGAATATTGAGTCCCGCTTCCGCTTGAATATTTTCTTCTAGCCACTCTTCATAAACAAAATTGTCGGGGTTCCAAAATCCACCATCATGAGCAGATTGCTCCCTTTCAAATTCAGCCATCATCTCTAAGATAGCTTCTTTATCTGTTTGACTCGGTCGGCGTAAGATCATATTATTTCTTCTTTCCAGCTTTTTTCAAAAGGGCTTGGACACGTGCTTTTTTATCGTTTTTGACGGTTGCATTTTTTTCGTGGTAACGTTCCACTTGTTGCATACCTTTATAATCTAATTGATATTTTCCCATTATATTCCTTTCTAAAAATAAAATAAGCAAAGCAGTTGGAAGGTATCATCCAGCTGCTTCTAGTTTATTATAATGTATTCTAGGTCTTATTAAAGGTGTTTACCTTCATATTTTATGGTTGAACCGTTCATGTGTTTGACTCGAGCAGAGATTTCTTTGTGGCGTCCTTTAACCATTGGGCGTGCCTGTGGATTTCCTAGATAGCCACAAGTACGTTTGACAACATCAACTGTTTTAGGATCTGTGTTGCCACAGTTAGGACACATGAATCCACGTTCTGTTGGGGTGAAGTCCCCTTCAAAGTCACACTTGTAGCATTTATCTATTGGAGTATTCGTTCCAAGATAACCGACACGGTCATAAGCAAAGTCCCAGACAGCTTCGAGTGCTTTAGGGTTTTGCTGGAGGACTGGATATTCACAATAATGGATGAATCCACCAGTTGCGCCAGCTTCTGGGTAAGCTTTTTCGAATTCTAATTTTTCAAATGGTGTTGGATTTTTACGAACATCGTAGTGGAAAGAGTTGGTGTAATATTCTTTATCTGTGATATCAGTCACGACACCGAACTTTTCAGTATCCAAACGACAGAAACGATCCGTTAAACTCTCTGATGGTGTTGAATAAACAGAGAAATGATAATCATATTCGTCAGACCAACCTTCACAAGCATTTTTCATAGCTTTTACGATATTTAAAGTAAATGCCTTGGCTTCTAGATTTGTCTCCCAGTCACTACCATAAAAAACAGATGCTACTTCATAAAGCCCAATATAACCAAGTGATACGGTTGCACGACGATGTTTGAAGAGTTGATCTACATTGTCGAATTTACCTAGACGTTGGCCAAAGGCCCCATACTGATAAAGTATAGGCGCATTAGCAGGTGTAGCTTCTTTGACACGTTCAACTCGGTAGATGAGTGCATCTTTGGCAATTCCCATTCTTTCTTCAAAAATTTCCCAAAATTTATCTTGGTCTCCCTTAGATTCTAGGGCAATTCGAGGAAGATTAAGGGTTACAACACCCAGATTCATTCGTCCAGAATTAACTTCAACACCATTTTCATCCTTCCACCCCTGTAGGAAGGAACGACATCCCATAGGAGCCTTGAAGGAACCCGTCAATTCAATGACTTTGTCATATGATAGGACATCCGGGTACATACGCTTTGTTGCACATTCAAGAGCTAGTTGCTTAATATCGTAGTTAGGTGAGCTAGGCTCTAAGTTGAGTCCACGTTTTAAGGTAAAAATGAGTTTAGGGAAAATGGCAGTACGGTGTTCGGAGCCAAGTCCTAAAATACGAACTTGTAGGATAGCCTTTTGGATTTCACGCTCAAACCAGCTTGTTCCCAAACCGAAACCTAGAGAGGTAAAGGGAGTCTGTCCATTTGAAGTGAAAAGCGTATTAATCTCGTATTCAAGAGATTGCATAGCATCGTAGATATCTTTACGCGTTTTGGCGCGTGCATAGTCTTCACGTTTTTCTTCAGCTACCCACTCTTTAGCATCAGCTAAGTGTTTTTTGTAGTTAAGTTCTGCGTAAGGAGCTAAAAATTCATCGATACGGTCTGCAGTACAGCCACCATATTGACTAGAGGCAACATTTGCGATGATTTGTGAAATTTGTGCTGTTGCAGTTTGAATGGATTTAGGACTTTCAACTTCAGCGTTACCAATTTTAAAACCATTTGCCAACATGCCTTTGAAGTCAATCAAACAACAGTTGGTCATAGGTGTGTAGGGGCTGTAGTCTAAATCGTGGAAATGGATATCTCCTTTTTGATGAGCATTTGCCACGTGTGGCGGAAGCATCTTAAGTCCTACAGACTTTCCGACAATTCCTGCGGTTAAATCACGTTGTGTATTGTAAAGGTCGCTATCTTTATTAGCATTTTCATGAACAACAGCTTGATCTTTATTAACAAGTTTACTGATGGTGAAATTGATGTCAGTAGCCTGAGAACGTTCAAAATCACGTTTGGTACGATAGTTGATATATTCTTGAGCGATAGCATATTCGTTAGCTTCGAGTAACTCGTGCTCTACTATGCTTTGGATTTCATATATTTTGATATTTTGAGTGAAGCGGTCATTAATTTCAGCAACAATACGGTTGGCAATTCCCTCCAACTTTGCTTCAATCAAGGGTGTGATAGGTGTAATAGCTTCACTTGCTTTTAGGATAGCCTCATATATTTTACTTGAATCAAAGACAACCATACGACCATCACGTTTGATGACTTTGATATCAGGGTTGATTGTAACCTTTTCTTTTTCTAATGTAATCATCTAAAAATCACCTCGCTACTAATTATAGCACTAGGCAAAAAAAAATCAATATATTGTGGTATATTTTTATCTCAACCACTATATATTGATTTTTTGACCTATTTTAGGACGTAAACAGTGTATCGTTCAACGCCTTTTACAGGGGCTTTTTTATAGTTTTTTGAAAGTGTAGATTTAACATCAGAAGGTAGTTGTGTATCTTGTTGGACAACGATATATTGTGCTGAATCTTGGATAATAGTATCTGAGAGAGCTTTCTGATGACTAGATTTAGCTGTGTTAAGTTCTGGAAGAACAAATTGTGAGGCTGCTTTACGACCGCTTTCCAAATAAATTTTTGCTGAGGAATCGTAAACGTAGATAGTTTCATCTTTTTTGGTATTTTTAGCGAGGTAATTTGCAACAGTACTACGTTCAGTATTATTTCCTAAATTAAATAGGAACATAATGATTGGCATCGCGAAAGCAAATGCAAAGACTGCAATAGGTAAGAAGTAATTACGACTAAGGAATATACCAAAAACTTTAAGTGTGTGAATCTGGTTACCATTACGACGTCGGTGAGAAGTTCGCTCTGCTCTCTTTTTAATAGCATCATCTAAAGAAAGTGCTGTCAAGACTAGACCATAAGGTACGATGTTGAGAATACTGTAAAGCCCAAAACTTTGAGAGAACAAGCTGTAAACCACTGTAAAGATAAAACTAAGGAGTAGTACCCACTTGATGCTCTTATCTTTAGCATCGCCAAGAAGGTGGTTGCTTGTAGTAAGTGCACCAATAAGTAACCCAGAGCCTAAAACAGCAAAGCTTTGATAGGCTAGTGTAAGTAGAAAGTCATTTTTTTCTACAGCGAGTTGTGTAAAGTTGTAAACCAAAACTTGGTTAATATAGTCCGATGTAATTTGTAAATTAAGGATAAAGTAAAGACATAGATACAATACTAGAATATTACCAAAAACAATACAAAGAACTTGATAAAAACCACGAGCAAAGTGCTTGTTGACAAGGTTGTAAACGAAGATTGTCACAAGTGACAATATCCAGAAAATAAGAGTTCGAGCTTCAAAAAGAGCTCCCGCAGTGCCAGCGAAGCCGTAAAGAATAAAGGCTTCATCACGACTGTGACCCGCAAAGTAACGAGTTAAGAAGAAGATAGCACCTAGGACAAAAGGCATAGCAAATTGAACAGGATACAGCCCTCCAAAACCCAGAGCAAAATTAGCCAAATAAAAGAGCAATATAGTATTAATCGTCACCTCTTCTTTGCCAGTCATATGATAAACAATCTTATAAAGATAGATACCCGAAAAGTAAAAACTAGCAAACTGGACTAAAACCAGCCAAATACTACCTCCTAAAAGATAACTAAGTGCAATTACCGCGTAGTAAAGAAAGCCGCCTGTTGAAAAAATATCACTATAGGGCAAATGATTTTGCGTCATCATAAAACCTGTATAAAGATTTTGAGATTGAAGAGCATTGCCAAAATCAGTAAAAAAGGGCATGGCCACACTAAAAAAACTGACAAAAATACTAAACATGACGATATAAAAACGATGTAAAGAACTCACTTTAACTGCGTTTTGGTCAGCACTCAAGTGAGTGTTAGCATTTGTTTTTTTAGTTGTTTCTCTCCGATAATTGTTTTGTCTTTTATCCAAACCCATTCTCCTTGAAATGTCCTATTAAAAG
>ERZ507086.1152-NODE-1152-length-10587-cov-4.627991_pt1 | contig 10587 bp, 8 predicted proteins | sample MGYA00512292_ERZ507086 | MGnify/ENA metagenome assembly ERZ507086
CTACGCCAATTTCCATCAGGAATTTATGAAAAATAAAGTGACTCTAATTGGATGCCCAAAACTAGATGGTGTAGATTATTCAGAAAAGCTTTGCGACATCATTCGTATGAATTCCATTGAAAGTGTAACCATTGTTCGTATGGAAGTACCTTGTTGTGGTGGACTTGAAAATGCGGTTAAGAAAGCTTTGCAGGAAAGTAAAAAATTTATTCCTTGGCAAGTCGTCACAATTTCAATAGATGGAAAAATCTTAGATTAAACCTTAAAAAAAGTGCAGTTAACGTGTCAGATAATGCACTTTTTTCATTTTCTGACACGATAAATAAAAAAGTATCACCGTAGCGATACTTTAATGATTAGTCTTTAGTGATTTCTTTGTAGCTAGCTAGACCATAAGCACTATCTGCTTGCGTACCCGCATTGACAATAGCCTGTTCCATAGCTTTGACAGCCATAATTCCAACTAGATCTTGTTCTGCAGGCACTTTATTGGATGTCATCGCAAAAATAGTATCTCCATCACTTGAAGTGTGAACAGGACGAATACATCTTGCATATCCATTATGTGCCATACTTGCGATTTTATTCATTTGGGCTTTATTTAAATCCGCATTTGTGATGATACAACCAATTGTTGTATTCATCCCACAAGAATTGATCATCTTTGCAGCAGCCTTTAAGATTTCATCTTCGCTAAACAATCTTGTGTTTGTATTTCGATCATAAATACCTGCGATTGGCTTGTCTGAATTTGGATAGAAAATATCACCACAAGCATTTACGGCTACAATGGCTCCTACTTTTAACGGACCTATTTGTAGAGCGGAGAATCCTAAACCTGCCTTCATGGCATATTGAGGACCAAAGAATTTACCAACACTTGCACCTGTTCCAGCACCGACATTTCCTTGTTTTGGATCATTTTTTTCAGCTTCAATACAAGCATCATACCCCATTTGTTTATTTGGATACGCCTTAGAATTACCTACACCACAATCAAATAGACAAGCTTCACATACGATGGGAATATAGATGTTTTTCATGTCAAAACCAATTTCGTGCTCACTCAAATACTGCATAACACCACTGCTTGATTCTAAACCAAAAGCACTACCACCTGATAAAGTCACCGCATGAATTTTTTGAACCATGTTTTTAGGGTTTAATAAATCTGTTTCACGAGTAGCAGGACCACCACCACGTACATCTACACCAGCTGTAGCTCCTTCTTTACATAAGATGACTGTGCAGCCAGTCGCATTTTCTGTATCTTGTGCACTACCAATTTGAAATCCTTCGATTTCATTGATTTGAATTGTCTTCATTTTTGATCTCCTTTAATTCATATAAATCATTTCTACGTACCTTCCAATAAGGCATTCTTTTCCTTACTTTATCAATGTCGTTTAAATCAATGTCTACAACTTTGTATGCTTCTTCTTCACCCAACTCCACTACAATATTGCCAAAACCATCCACAAGAATAGAATGTCCACCAGCTGTATAGTTTTTATATGTATACTTAGCAGGTGCTACTCCACACAAAAAAATTTCATTTTCTAAAGCACGTGTTTGCGTAAATAGCTTCCAATGCTTTTTTGTAGCCTGTTCATTAAAGGCAGCTGGACAAAATAGAATTTGTGCTCCATTTTGAGCTAGAATTCTAGACACTTCTGGAAATCGGATGTCGTAACATAATAAAATGCCACATCTTCCCCATGGCGTATCAAAACATTGTAGGTGATTTCCTGGCATGAACACTTCATTTTCACAATAATCCTGTCGATTATGAAATTCAAAAAGATGTGTTTTATCATACGAACAAACAATGTCGCCATTACTATTTAATATGTAACAACGATTGTATTTATTCGCACAAATGGAACCAGCTACAATCCATATTTTATTTGTCCGCGCCGTTTCTTTTAATGCTTCTAAACTTTCATCATGACGCAAATAAGCTGATTTAAGTGCATCATTATGATAGGGACAGTTCCACATTTCGCAAAGAACTAAAATATCACAGTCTGGAATATGTTTTAGTTTCGCTATATTTTGTTGATTGTCTATCGAAACAGACATCTGGTACATACAGATCTTCATATAGTTTATGATAGGCGAAAAGTGATTTCTTTTCAAGATAATCAAAGACTAACATGTGTTTATTTACTACCTATTTGAAATCGTTTACAATGATTTTAGGAGGTTTTTATCATGTATAAAATAATAGAAGTGAAACAAAGTGTATTCGAAGATAATAATAAAGATGCGAACAAATTAAGAGAAGAATGTAAAGACAAGGGTGTGTTCTTATTAAATGTCATGTCAAGTCCAGGCGCTGGAAAGACAACAACTCTATCTAGAACGTTAGAAAAATTAAAAGATACATTGCATATTGGCATAATGGAAGCGGATATTGATAGTGATGTAGATGCCAAAACCATCAGTGAATATGGTGTGCGTACCATTCAACTGCATACAGGTGGTATGTGTCATTTAGATGCGGATATGACTCGTCAAGGACTACATGAAATGGGTATGGAAGACTTAGATTTGGCTGTGCTTGAAAATGTAGGAAATTTAGTTTGTCCAGCTGAATTTGATACGGGATCCACAAAAAACGTGGCCATTTTAAGTGTTCCAGAAGGAGATGACAAACCTTTAAAATATCCATTGATGTTTCAAGTATGTGATGTGGTTCTCATCAACAAAATCGATGTATTACAATACTTTGATTTTGATGTAGATAAGTGTAAAAAGAATATTCTGTACCGAAACCCGAATGCGAAGATTTTTGAAATTTGTGCTAAAACGGGTGAGGGAATCAATGATTGGTGTAAATGGCTTGAAAATGAAGTAAAGGCCTGGAAGGAATAATATGGCATATCGAGATAATATTGATAAACTGGCAAGGCGTATTACAGATCGTATTCCGGCAAAAGTAAAAAAATTATCGGAATCAGATCCTGAATATGAGTGCTTAAATGAAATATTAAATGATGAACAATGCGATTTGTGTTTGTGCTTTGAAGTGCGTAAACCACTTTCGTTTGAAGAAGTAGTGAAAAGAAGTGGATGGCCAGCTGGTAGAGTGAATCGTGTATTGAATGAAGTATGTGAAATTGGAATGATTGAATATAACTGGGAAAATGAGGATCATCATAAACAATTTGTGCTTCCTCAATTTGTTCCTGGAGCTGCTGAATTTATGGTTATGAATAAAGATCTTGTCGAAGAACATCCAATTGTTGCGGATTTCTTTGAAAAGATGACACGTTTACCGCTTGAAAAAGTAACGCCAATGGTTCCTCCTGGAGGAGCGGGTATTGGTATGCATGTTATTCCTGTTGAAAAGGCGATTCATGCAAATCAGCAAGCAGTGAGTGTAGAAAAAATTTCGCATTGGCTTAATAAATATGATAAGTATGCTCTTTCTCCATGTTCATGTAGAAGACAACAACGTGTAAGAGGTGAAGGAACAGGGGATGTAGAAGCCGATGTTTGTATTGCCGTTGGTGATATGGCTGACTATGTTGTGCAGACTAATAAGGGTGGACACTATTGTACATATGAAGAGGTTATTGAAACTTTAGAGCGTTGTGAAAGAAAAGGCTATGTACATCAAATTACCAATATTGATGGAGAAGATAAGATTTTTGCGATTTGTAACTGCGCACACGGTGTATGTAACGCATTAAGAACAAGTCAATTGTTTAATACGCCAAATATGTCGGCAAGTGCCTATAGAGCGCATGTGGATAGTGAAAAGTGTGTAGCTTGTGGAAAATGTGTAGAAATATGTCCAGTAGGTGCGGCTAAGCTAGGACAAAAATTATGTACAAAGAATGGTCCAGTATCGTATCCTAAACAAGAACTTCCAGATGATGTGAAGTGGGGTCCAGAAAAGTGGAACTGGAATTTTAGAGATACAGCTAAAGTAAATTGTTACGAAAGTGGAACATCACCATGTAAGAGTGCATGTCCAGCACATCTACCTGTACAAGGCTATATTCAGATGGCTAAAGAAGGTCGTTATATGGATGCATTAAAGTTGATTAAAGATTTTAATCCATTTCCAGCTGTTTGCGGCGCTATCTGTAATAGAAGATGTGAACAACAATGTACGCGTGGCTTGATTGATGAGCCTTTGGCTATTGATGAAATCAAGAAGTTCATTGCGGAACAAGAACTTCATGAAGATAAGCGCTATATTCCATTATGTGAGAATGTAGAAGGAAAATTTTTCACAAATAAGATGGCCATTATTGGTGCGGGTCCTGCAGGGATGAGTGCTGCTTATTATTTAAGAATGATGGGCTATCCTGTCACAATATTCGAAAAGGAAGAAAAACCAGGAGGTATGTTGGTATATGGAATTCCATCTTTTCGTTTAGAAAAGTCTGTGATTGAAGCTGAAATTGAAGTTTTACAGGCTATGGGCATTGAATTTAAGTGTGGCATAGAAGTAGGCAAAGACATTACTTTGGACGATTTAAGAAAAGAAGGTTATGAAGCATTCTATGTTGCGATTGGTGCTCAGGGATCAAGAAAACTAAATATTCCAGGTGAAGATAATGAGATGGTTATATCAGGAATTGATTTCTTGCGTAAGGTCAATAAAACAGAAGATTCAAATCTAATTTCAGGTGATGTCGTTGTTGTTGGTGGTGGAAATGTGGCGATAGATGTAGCTCGTGCTGCTTTAAGAAGTGGAGCTGAAAATGTACATTTATATTCCTTAGAACAAGAGGATGAAATGCCAGCAAGTCCTGAAGAAGTATCAGAAGCAAGAGAAGAGGGTATTCTTCTTCATTGTGGATGGGGCCCAAAAGAAATTTTAGAAGAATCGATTGTGTTTAAGCGATGCCTTAGTGTAAAAGACGAAACGGGAAGATTTAATCCTAGCTATAATGAAAATGATGTTGAGACCATTTCGTGTAGTCATGTATTCCTTTCTATTGGACAAAGTATTATTCCAATTGAAGGATTAGATATAGATACAAATCCAAATGGAACAATTAAAGCGGATGGAACAACACTACAAACATCAATTGAAGATGTGTTTGCGGGTGGTGATGTGTACACGGGTCCAAAATTTGCGATTGATGCGATTAGCCATGGGAAAGAAGCGGCTGAATCGATGCACCGATTTGTACATAAGGGTCATTCCTTAACTATTGGAAGAGATTTACATTTATTCAATGAGTTTGATAAGAATAACGCATTGATTGATATTGATTTTGATCATGCAAAACGCCAAATTCCGGGCATAAAAAAAGGCTTGGGTGAAAAATCGTTTAGAGATTTGCGTTCTACTTTTACAGAAGAACAAGTCAAGATTGAAGCCAATAGATGTCTTGGATGTGGAGCAAGTATTGTCGATACGAATAAATGTATTGGTTGCGGTTTGTGTACGACGAAATGTGAATTTGATGCGATTCACTTAACACGTGATATCAAAGATGGTGCAAAAATGGTTAAGGCGGAAGATAAGATGAAGGCTATCTTGCCGTATGCGGCTAAACGCCAAATCAAAATCATCCGTAATAAGAAGAAATAGTATGCATGAATTAGGAATTGTTGTACATATTTCAAAAACGCTTCAAGAACTGGCACAAGGAAACAAACTTACAGATATTCGTAGAGTGACTTTGCAGATTGGAAAAGTAAGTGGAATTGTTCCTGAATATTTAGTGGATTGTTGGAAATATTATAAGAAGAAGGTGCCTTTGATTGAAAATTCCACGCTCGAATATGAATGGATTGATGCCATTACAATTTGTAACGAGTGTGAAAAGACGTATGATACGATTCAATATGGAAGGGAATGTCCATATTGTAAAAGTGAAAGTACAGTCTTACTTCAAGGTAATGAGTGTTTAATCAAAGAGATTGAAGCCGAATAAGCGTCGAAAGGCGCTTTTTTAATTTTTATTAGAAAAAGTGTCTTTTTTTACGTATAAGAGTATGTAGGAAATACCTGCTAGAATCGAGGTGCTTATGAGAAGCGCTAATTTATTAAACGACTTTGCCTTTAAATATGTTTTTGGAGAAGATTGTAAAGAGGCCAATGATGCCTTAAAATCATTGCTTACTGTATTTTTAGAAAGAAAGGTAAATCATGTGGTTGTTAAGAATTCGGAAATGGTAAAGGATTTCAGTAAAATGAAAAATCCAAGATTGGATCTGTTGGTTGAATTTGATGATTGTACAACAGTGGATTTAGAGATGCAGCTAAGACAAACCAAAAACAATCTACCAATTCGTTTTAGTTATTATTTGGCCAGGCTGCATGGTTCGCAACAATTAGAAGGAAAATATTATGGGGAATTAAAGGAAACAATTGTCTTGGTGTTCTTCAATGTGAATTGGATTGATAATGATAGAATGTGTAACACATTCACATTGAGAAATGAGGATGGCTTGTCCTTTGTGAAGGAAACAGAAGATCGTATGAAGATATGTACGATTGAAATGGCAAAGTTGGATGTAGAGAAATAGCTTGAAGAAATGAATGAACAGGAGAAGATGATTTATTATTTTTTGAATTGTCACAAAGGAGTGGATGATAGAAAGTGATGGGATGATTCAAATGTTAGAAAAACGTGTCGAAACCATATCAGATGATGGTTGGAAGAAAATAATAGAAGATTTTAGAAAACTGCATGAAAATGAAGAACGAATGGAACGACAACTTGAACTTGAAGAGCTTCAAAAAGCACAAGAAGAGGCTTGTAAAGAAAAAGAAGAAGCAAGAAAGGTGCAACAAGAAACGGCAAGAATATTAGATGAATCGGATAAGAAAGTTAATCAGATGAATCAAGAAATAAAAAAGATGATTCAGATTATGCTTTCTAATGGTATGAGTTTAGAATTTGTTTCTAAGTCATTGTCTAAGAGTGAGGATGAAATTTTAGATTTATTGAAATAGCCACTTATTAGTGGCTTTTTTTAAAAAATCCTTGCATGACATTCTATCTTTTGGTATAATATCCAAGCAATGCCCGGGTGGTGAAATTGGTAGACGCAGTGGACTCAAAATCCACCGGTAGCGATACCGTGCCGGTTCGAGTCCGGCCCTGGGCACCATTTTGAATTGTTGATCAAGTTATTCGGGCTTGATCTTTTTTTATGATATAATTTTTTTAACTATGGAGGCAATGTATGAAAGTATTAGTTGGATTAAGTGGTGGCGTAGATTCTGCGGTTGCGGCTTATTTATTAAAAAAACAGGGATATGATGTAACATGTTGTTTTATGCGTAACTGGGATAGCTTTGCGAATAATGATATTGCAGGTAATCCTACAATCAAGGATGATACTTGTCCTCAGGAACAGGATTATTTAGATGCGTTTGCGGTTGCGAATCATTTAGATTTGCCTTTACAACGTGTGGATTTTATTGAGGAATATTGGGATAACGTATTTAAAACTTTCTTGAGTGAATATGAGAAGGGGCGTACGCCAAATCCAGATATTCTATGTAATAAGTATATTAAGTTTGATTCTTTTTTTGAATATGCCATGAAACAAGGCTTCGATAAGGTGGCAACAGGACATTATGCTTCAAACAAAGAGGAAGAGAATGGCTTTACATATTTGACTCGTGCAAAGGATCAGAATAAGGATCAAACGTATTTCTTGTGTCAGGTAGAGAAGAGTAAGATTGCCAAAACCATTTTTCCATTGGCAAACTTAGAAAAGCCAGAGATTCGTCAAATTGCTTCGGAATTGAATTTAGAGTCGGTTGCGACAAAGAAGGATAGTACGGGAATTTGCTTCATTGGAGAAAGAAATTTTAGACAATTCTTATCCAATTATCTTCCTAGCAAGGATGGAGATATAGTGGATGTAAATACAGGGAAAGTTATTGCGCGTCATGTGGGCGTATTGTATTACACGATTGGACAAAGAAAGGGATTGAATATTGATCATGAAAAGGGTCCTTGGTTTGTAGTGGGTAAGGATGTTGTAAAAAACATTCTTTATGTATGTCGTACGGATCAAAGAGACTTATTATATTCAGATTCTTGTATTGTCAAAGGAATCAACTGGATCTTGCCAAGCTTAGATGAGATTCCTTCAAAATGTACTTGTAAGTTTAGGTATCGTCAAAAGGATCAGGATATTGAAATTGAAAGAATTGATGATACAAGTGTCTTAGTTAAATATCCTCAGACCATTGCGTCTGTAACTGAGGGTCAGGAAGCTGTATTCTATGATGGTGACAAATGCATTGGTGGCGGTGTAATTGAAGAAGTGTTTAAGGATGGTAAAAACTTAAATCAATTGATCATGGAGACGGCAAATGGACATCGAGGCTAGGCTTGAATATATCATATTTGAAAATAAAGCCAATCATTATGTCGTTGCAGGTTTTTCAGAATTAAAAACATATCATACATTTACAGCTGCAGGAAGAATTGAAGATCCGATTGAAGATCAGGAGTATGTACTTGAAGGTGAATATGTAAAGCATCCCAAATATGGGGAGCAATTTCGTGTGGATATGGCTAAGAAAAAATTGCCGAGTCATGCAGATGCGATTATTCATTTTTTGTGTGGTGAAAACTTTCCTACGATTGGAAAGAAAACGGCGGAAAGTATTTATGAAACGTTGGGCGAGAATTGTTTAGAACAAATTCATGATAATCCTAAGCTTTTACATGAAGTACCTAATCTTTCTGCTAAAAAGATTTTGATCATCCAAAAGGGAATCCAGGAATTTACGGGGTTTAATGAGGCATATGCCAAGCTATTAAAGTATGGCTTAAGTCCTAGACAGATTCAGATGTTGTTGGATACATATGATAATGTTTTGGATGTGATTGAAGAGGATTGTTTTAGGCCATATTATGAAGTGTATGGCTTTGGCTATAAAACAGCATGCAAAATGGCACAGGCCATAGGTATATCGAATGATGATCCAAGAAGGTTAGATGCGTATATCTATGAATTAGCCAGACAGCTTTCTATGGCCACAGGAAATACATATATTACTTTTGCGACCATGTTTCAAAATGTTCGTGGTGTAGATGAAACAACTATTCAGGAAAGTATTGATCGCTTGGTTTCAATGCAGTACTTGTATGTAGAAAATATGCGTATTTATCCTTTTACACTATATGAGGATGAGGTTACGATTGCCAAGGAATTAAAGAAGCATTTATTTAATGTGGAGCAGATAGATGTAGAAGATAAAATTAAACAAGTCGAATTTAGTCTTGCGATAACGTATGATCAGGAACAAAAGGATGCGATTCAATTGTTCTTTGACCGTTCATTCATGATTTTGACGGGTGGTCCAGGTACTGGTAAAACAACAACAGTAAAGGGAATTTTAGAAATTGCCAAGGATATGTTTCCAGATGCGAATATTCAGCTATGTGCTCCAACAGGAAGGGCAAGTAAGCGTTTGGCTCAACTATCCAATTGTGATTCGAGAACCATTCATTCTTTGTTGCAATGGAATCTAGACGATAATTCATTTGGGAAGAATGAAGAAGAACCGTTGGATGTGGATTTTATTATTGTGGATGAGTTTAGTATGGTGGATACCCATTTGTTTGCGCAACTGCTAAAGGCTTTACCAAACCATTGTCGTATTCTACTCATTGGAGATGAAGACCAGTTGGAGAGTGTGGGTCCTGGTAAAGTCTTACAAGATCTCATTCAATCAGATACAATTGATACAGTACATTTAAAGAAGATTTTTAGACAGTCCAATGGATCTGGAATAGTGACTTTGGCTAAAGAGATTCGTGAAGAAACACCTTGTCATTATGAGGATGGGGTTGAGTTTGTTGAGCGAACAACACCAAAAATCATGGATGCACTGATTGATTATGTGAAGGATATGGATCTAGATTCCATGCAGATCTTAGCGCCTATGTACAAGGGGGCTGCAGGCATTGATGAGATCAATCGACAGATGCAGGTCTTATTCAATCCGAAGAGTCCGCAAAAGAATCAAATCAAGGTAGGAACAACAATCTTTAGAGAGAATGATAAGGTTATGTTACTAAAGAATCTACCGGATGATGATGTGTTTAATGGAGATATTGGTACAATTGTAGAGATTGATACAAAGCAGAACGTAATTTCGGTGGATTTCACGAATACGATTGTTGATTTTTCAACCGATTTTCTCTATTACTTAAAACATGCATGGTGCATTAGTGTACATAAATCACAGGGTAATGAATATCAAACAGTATTCTGCATTGTGGATGTGAATGCGAAGAATATGTTAGAGAAGCGTCTTTTGTATACAGCAATATCACGTGCTAAAAAGAAGCTATATATCATTGGAAATAAAAGTTTGTTTGAAACGCAGGTAAAGCTTAAGCAGAAGCGTATGCGACAAACAACATTACAGGAAAGAATAAAAGGTATTGTAACATTTTAGGCACTGAAAAAATTAAAAAACAACTGGTAACTGAAAAAAATTTTTAGGCGGTTTTGTACAAAAAATGAACAAACCCCCCATGTAAACTTAAATTCAAAAAATGGGGAATTTTGGAAAAAATGAACAAAACCCCCATGATAACCTAATTTTAAAATTCAGGCAAAAATTGTTAAAATGTA
>ERZ507086.1167-NODE-1167-length-10471-cov-5.360023_pt1 | contig 10471 bp, 9 predicted proteins | sample MGYA00512292_ERZ507086 | MGnify/ENA metagenome assembly ERZ507086
TGTCTTTGGCGTACCATTCATTGATGATATTGCGGAAGGGCGTAAACTCGTTGTCGCCCTGGGTACTGTCTACACCATCATTCACCGCAATAAAGTGAATATCATGTTCGGGAAACATGATCTCCGTATACATGCCGACTTGCAGATAATCACGTCCGAAACGCGACATATCCTTAATGATAACACGCTTGACAAGACCTGCCTCAATATCTGCAATCATCTGCTGAAAGCCTGGGCGGTTGAAGGTCGTACCTGAGATGCCGTCATCAACATAGAATTTGAAATTGCTATATCCATGCTCACGGGCATACTTTTCCAGGATTTTTTTCTGAGACGAGATTTGTCAAGGGTATTTTCCTCATAAGAGAGCGCCCTGCACATAATCATGACAGGGCGCTCTCTAAATGAAGTATTGGAATTGATAACCAATCAAGTTTGCTTTTTCTTGTCAATACTGAAACTTAGCCTTTCCGCACTAACTCAAGCGGGGATCGTTGCGCCAACCGCTGCAAATGCAGGTAAGTCGCCACAATATAAACAATCAGTTGCAGGACACCTGCCACAATAACCGCAATTGGCATTGATACGACTTCCGTTATCATATCGTTATATCCAATCGTGGCTGCACCGCTCAAACTTGTATTAAGCACTTCTGAAACGGAGGAAAACAGATTTAGTGTCGTAGCATTCATTGTAAGGATTCCAACAATGATCCCAGTTATTGTCGCAAGGATGATAGGTATTGCAGCTACCTCCCAGCTAAACATCACAGCGGTCCTTTTACCGGAACCAAGCGAGAGCATCAGGCCAAGCGTCCGCCGTTGACGGTTTACAAACAGAGCAAGAAATACGAACAGGGCCGCACTCGCTGTTATGCAGGCAGCGAAAAGAAGCTGCTGCGCACTGCTGTAAAATCCATGCAAAGTTTCGGCGATTTCAGTGTATCCGTTATCAAAGCAAAACAGAATGTTTGCCGGGTATCCATTCGATTCCAGTGCAGCTTGGAGCGCAGATACCTTTCCGTTCTGCAGAACGTATGTAAAGAAAACGCCATTTCGACTACTATAGCAGTTTTCTGGCAGAGAAGTGTTAGGGACAAAGACGGTATTCGGAAGGAAGCGATAGTCTGCGGTATCCCACAAGTCTGACTGTCGGTAAATCCCTATAATCTGATACGTTTTCGCATCACCCGAAACCCCAATCTTTTGGGAAAAACGCTGTGGCTGTACCTTCCATTCCGGAGCTGTTAAATCAGCAAGAGGGTTTGGACCCCAATAGAACGACAAATCAATGCTGTCCCCTATACCGAGTCCGCTTGCAATGGCAGTTGTTTCAGAAATCAGGCAGACATTAGAGCCATTTTTATAATCGTCCGCCCCAAAACTCCGTCCTTCTGTTACGAAAGAGTCCTTTTGATGGAAACAATACATGCTTTCCAGAAGATCTGTACCAATTACACTGACAGTATGATATTGCGTATCCAATTCTTGAACTGCGCTTCGCCATTCCACTCCTGCATTCGAGCTTGGAAAAACATCCAGATCCGTTTCCAACTGGGTCATGTATGCATCAAGGTATTGGTCGTTTAGCAACACACCTGTTTCAGAGCCGTCAATTGCATAGTCCAGTTGTGTTTCAGAATACAAGCCATGCCAATGTGTAACGGTCATTGTGCAGGAATCTATTGCATCAACCATGTCTTGCCCTAGAATGGCCGTTTTTTCACCAGAGGAATATTTTGCTATCGGCAGAAAATCTGGCGAAGCTGTTTTCTTTTCGTCCTCTGTCAAATCATAGGATATTCTAGACAAATCAATATCTTCCACAGAGCATCGGTGCGTTCCTGCCAACGTTGTACGCAGTTCCAAATCGCGGTCAATGTAATCTGATCCAAAGACCAAATACCGCCCTCCGGGACGGATATCAAGAGCATCTAACTCTTCCTGAGAGTTGCACCCTATGATGAGGCGCAGTGTGCTGCGAACAGCATAGTCCGGATGCATTTTAACAACGTTTTCAATCGAAGCAGTAACAGATACTGAAGCAAGTTCAGTAGACTCCGGCAGATTCGTTTTATCTACCGATGTAACCCGAACGATCATAATTGCCCTGTTATACGGAGAATCAAGGCTTGGCGCATATGTGCCGTCTTCCTTGCCGCTGGTAACACTCTGAATGGAGGGGCAATAAGCACTGATATATTTTTGTTGGTACGCACCTTTTATGACTGTTCCATCCGCAGCAAGCTGATCCATATACGCCCACATATCTTGACTTATTACACTTTCTTCATGGTGGAGCGTTAGCCCGTTGTACTCTGTTGCTACGTCTGCTGTCTCCGTTGTTGGGACACCAATGGTTACATAACGTTCTTCAATTTGCGCGAGCGTTGCTTTAGCGGATGCAAATACGCCTGCGCTCAGGCAGATAAAAGCGGAGGCCATTCCCACCAGCAGGAAGATTGCAAACAAACGAACCGGTTGTCGAAAGAGCTGTTTCAAAGGGGTCATACAGTTTCCTCCTTGAGTCTGCCGCTGTCCATACGGAATACAACATCCGCTGCTTTGGCTACCTCCAGATCATGTGTGACAACCACTACACAGCAGTTTTCCTCATGTGCCAGTCTGGAAAGCAGCTGAATAATTTGTGTGCTGTTTTCTGTATCCAGATTTCCCGTAGGCTCATCTGCGAGAATGATCTGCGTATGAACGGCTAATGTTCTGGCAATTGCGACTCGTTGCTGTTCGCCGCCTGACAGCATGGCAGGAAGTCGCTTCCAATAGCTTTCGCCCAGACCTACTTTTTCAAGAGCAATCTGCGCCTCTTTTTTTGCATCGGCATCGGAATGCCTCAGCAGTTTTAAGGGATACATGACGTTTTCACAAACAGTCATAAGTGGAAACAAATTATAGCTTTGGTAAATCACAGACGCCTGCTTGCGACGGTAGATATCCACGTCGATTTCCCGCAAACTTTGGCCGCCGACTATTATGTCTCCGCTCTGCGGCGTATCCAATCCTGCCAGTAATGAAAGCAGCGTTGTCTTCCCACTTCCACTTTTGCCGACTAACGCATAAAAAGTTCCAGCACTCAAATCACAGGAGACGTCTTTTACAGCCTGAACAGTTTGGTATTTTGTTTTGTATGAATAAGAAACACTTTGCACAGATAATACGGACATACTACTCAACCTCCCGTAGTAATCGGATTCCGCTTTTTCCAGTTGCCATCAAGCAAGCTGTAATTGCCCCGACATTCATAGCAAAAAAGAGTGCTGCGGCCATGGCATATTGGATGGCAGTCTCTTGGACAACCAGGATGAGAATTGTTCCAATAGCTGCGCCAACCAAAAACATCAGACATATCTCGACGAATACCATAATGACTGTTTCAATGCGTTTTGTACCAAGAGATCGTGCAATGGCAAATTCCCGCCTTCGGATATGAATATAGAAAAAACCTGCGGCAGCACCAATCATGACCTCTATGCAGGCAAAAATTGGTTTTAGTCGATACAGTGTTTGCAGATTTCGATTCAAAGCATTCAGGGTTTCGCGGAGTGTTTCGTCATGAACTGTTATGGCAAATTGCTGATATCGGAGAGCTGGAGAATTATTGATTTCTTCTTGATGCCCGGATGGGTCCACATTTGCGAAGTGACGTATCAGTATTTGCCGGAATTCGTCCAGCTCATGATTATCGCGCACTGTGGCGCTCAAGCTATCCCCCGTAATCTTCCCATCCAGCTCTATTTGTACTGCGGCAACGCAGCTGAATGGACAATAGATCGTTTGAAATTCCGACGAATACGTCCCAGCAATTTCGAGCGAAATCTGTGTGGCCGCTTCACCGGTCGCAGCAGGCGACATCTGAACCGTCAATATGACATTACCATTATTATCAGTATCTTGCGACAGTTCTTCTGCCGCTGCGGTCGAAACAAGACACGCTGCTTTATTTGAGGTAAAAATTGATTCGTCGTATCCTTCAAAATAAGTAATCGAATTTCCTGAAACGGGTGCCAATTCCGATGCGGCATCAACAGAAGTAATGCCAATCAGCTTTTGCCGACTCGAAAAACCCGTCCCTTGGCTGTAATAGACAGATGCTTTCAGGCAAACATCCTTCACATAGGAGGAAAATGCTTTTTCCTGAAGCTCCCCGCCATAAGCATATTTGTCAGAGAGAAAGTAGTTGATAATATAGTCTGTAATTTTCAGGTCATCGGTTTTCGTGCCGGTAAGATTGGATACGACGACAGTTACGGGAATCACTGCGTAGGCGCTCTCCATATCCTGTTCTTTCTGGCAAATGAAGCCATCAAAGAGAGTAAAAAATGCACAAAGGAAAGCTATCAGCAATACAATACTCACCGTCTGCCAAGCGCCGCGCTTTAAGCGCACCTTTTCGTAAAAGAAAACAATCATTTAACTGCACTCCAATAATGCAAGCAGCGGCATGGGAGAAATATTCACCCATGCCGCTGCTCAGCTGTCACTTACTTATCTGTCAAAACCGGGAAAACAGACTGGGGCAGGATGCAATGCCCATTACCGGGGCAGCTGTAATGATCCCAATAGCCAGTGGAATGTCCACACTGGACGCAATGCCGTTCATAGCGGATATAATGATAATTACCCGCATGATAATTGCTCCCCGTATACGAGTAACTGGTCATTGTATGGGACGGCGTTGATTCATAACCATCCCTGATGTCGAAAGCACTACAACCAGAAACGGAGCATTTATACACAGGATAGAGCGTCTTTAAGTGAGTTTCATCGTCAATTGGGATATACGTAGTGTCATAATGGTCAAAATACCATTGATGAGTATGTGCAGTGATAGCATCAACATGAGCTTCGGCGGCGAGAGCCTGCGTCGGAATCGCTGCGAGGATAAAAAGGGCCAGAAAAACTGCGGCCAGTGACTTGATCTTTTGCATAAACAACGCTCCTTTTTAACTGATTTTTGTCTGATGTCTTCTTGGTTCAGCACATGAGCCAGAATCCGTTGAACAGACAGGCCATGTGCTTCCTCAAATGATTTTCATGAATTTTCCATCCTTCCATGTAACCACATCGACAGTTAAATTAACGTCAATCCTATAGATAACGTAGGACTTTTCATCTGTAAAAATCAGTTGTTTGAATTTGAGTAAGAGACTCTTGCTTCTTTATCGCTTCTCCCAACAAAGCGCTCTCAAGCTCTACTTCACGTTGCCGATCTTCGCTACTACTTCTATCCGAAATAGTTTGTCCATTTTGAATCACGTCCAATGTTGGAGGCTGATTTAGATCAATATAGTTGCTACCCTGAGCAGTACTTTCTTTTGGTTGTCTCGGGTTTGTCATAAAGCAGGCGACAACTGCCAAAACAAGTATCGCGGTCACGGTTATGATCCAAGTATGAGGCTTTCGATAAGAAAGTACAGCACGGATTCGTGTTTTCACATTCTTACTGCCGAAGGCCAGCGGGCAGGCCGCAAAAATACGCTGGTTTGCAGTGCAGGAGAGCAACGTCTGCGAATACGCAGCGCGCTGAGAATCACTCATATCCTTGATAGCGTATTCGTCACATGCCAACTCAATATCTTTACAAAGGAAATAATACGCAATCCAAATCAAAGGATTGAACCAATAAAGAGAAAGAATTAAGAACGCAATGGGCTTTAGCCAATGATCGCGGCGTTTTATATGCGCACGTTCATGTGCAATTATGCTATCCAATTCCTTGCTCTTTATATGGAACGGAATATAGATGCGCGGCGCAAACAGGCCAAGAATAAATGGAGCATTCACATGCTCGCTTTGATACACGTTTGACGAGAGCCGGACAGCAGTTTTTACTTTGCTGCGGAGATGTACATAGCTTAATGCTTCAAACAGAAGCATTGCTGCCATACCAGTACACCAGACGATTCCAACATAAGGAACAGGAGCAGTGAAACCTTTAGCAGAAAGCAGGCCCTGCTCGGATGCCGAAAAGCCACTTATATCAGGAATGACACTCAAGCGACTTTGCAATGCGTTTGGCATGAGAAGCCGGATCCAAACAAAGCTCCACAATAAGGGGAACAGCCATTTTGGAGCTTTGTGGAACATGATGCGAACAAGAAGAACAGCCAGAACAAGCCATCCGGCATTGACGCTCATATTAAGCAGCTTCATAAACAATTCAGTCATCCGGATGCTCCTTCCGAAAGCGGTCAATCATCTGCTGTATCTCCTGAATTTCATCTGCCGTGAGCTGTTGGCTTTTGGTAAATGCGGTCAAAAAAGCTGGAATCGAACCGGCAAATTTCTTCTCGACCAATTCTTCAATTTCAGCTGTCTGTATCTGCTCCTTGGATACCAGCGAAGAAACGATCGTATTCTCATTCTTTATCACGCCACGCTCCGACAAACGCTTTATTACCGTGTAAGTGGTAGTAACCTTCCAGCCTAGTTGCTCTTCACAAAGTTGAGCTAAATCTCTGCTCTTGATGGGTTCATGATCCCAAAGGATCAGGCAAAAACGGTATTCGCTTTCAAAAACTTTTGGTGTACTCATTCTATCGGCCTTTCATTCTAATCTGTTAGTATTATTCTAACGGATTAGAGTTGAAAAGTCAATAGGGAAAATGTGCATTTTTATCACTTAGCGCTGGAAGTGCTTGGGCTTTTGCGGGTCTGACCGTTGCCGACGAATAACCATCTGCCGTGCCTGCCGCTCTTCTGTGTCCTCTCCAAGCAGTCTGGATACTTCCTGCTTTGCGCTGAGCAGCATAATAAGAGAAGGCTTCTTCTGCAAGGTTTCCTCCAACTGCCTTTCCGCTGCCTTTTCCTGCGCAGGACGGAGGACCTGCCGTGCTTGGTACAGCTCCACCGAATCAAAATCCGAAGCCTGTGCCTTCAGCTCTGCGTATTCAGCCAGCGCCTTATCCAACTCGGCAGAGTATCTTTGCTCCTGCGCCTCCAGCTTTTTCAGTCCAGCCTCCATGGTGGCAATATCCTTGCGGAATTCCTCTGCGCCTGCATCCTCCGCATACTCAAGTTTTTGAAAAAGAAGCGCCTTTTCGGAACGCAGTTCCTCTAAATCTTCCGTCAGCTCTGCAATGCGGACAGCCAGCGCCTTGTGGCGTTTCACATGGTATATTGGCAATGCCTTTTTCTCGGCAACCAATGTTTTGCGTTCCTTGCTCTTTTCCTTGATTTGCTGCACCAGACCGGTGTAACGCTCCAGCTCCGGCTTCCATACGGCAAGGGATTTTTGAATATGCGATTTGCCGTTGCGAATATGAGAGAGCTGATAGCAGAAGATCAGCACACGGCTGCGTAGCTTTTCCAGCCCTTCCGCAATGGCGGGGACAGTACGAGCGACCAGTGCGGCCAGCTTCTTGATTTCGGCTTTCAGCTCCCGCAGCAGCGCATTGTCTGCCCTGATCTGCCGGTTCATCTCGCAGCGGTCAGAGACGATTCCTTTACGCTCTAATGCCTGCACTGTCACGCCCTCATGGATGGTGGGGATCTCATCCAGCCCCCGTGCAGCGTTGCTGCGATGGTCAATGCGTTCTTCCCGTCCAGCACTTTCCAGATAACGGTTGGTCACATCAGCCCATGCCACCCGCCATGATACAAGCTGTTCCTCGCTGTTCCAGCGTTCGGAGATGGGATTCTGTCTGCCGTAGCGGGTGCTTTTGGGATGCTTGTCTGCACGGATAAGCTCCTGCGCCTCAGCAGCAGATGGTGTCATGTACACCTTCTTTTTGCCGACCTTGTAGGGATATTGCTTCTCCCAGCCATCGTTCTGCGCCGACTTGAATTCGGCGGCGGTAAAACCTCGTTCCTCGCCGTTTCTCATGCAGAGGTATTCCTTCTCGGTTTTGTACTGCCACTTGCCCCGTTCGTCCAGTGGACGCACCGTCAGCAGAATGTGGGCATGGGGATTGTGACCGTCGGTGTCATGAATGGCGGCATCAGCGCACATTCCGTCTGATACAAACTGCTCTCGGATAAATTCTTGCAGCAGCGCAATTTGTTCCTCACGGTTCAGCTCTATGGGCAGGGCAACGACAAATTCCCGCGCCAAACGGCTGTCCTTGGCTGTCTCCACTTCCTCCACGGCGTTCCATAGTTTTTCACGATCCTGCCATTCCTGCGGGGCACATTTCGGCAGAAACACCTCCTGCCAGACAAGCCCCCGCTTTTTCGTATAGTCGTGCTGTATCCCATCGTAATCGTTGTAGAGACGGGAACAGCTTAGGTAAGCAGAGGCGGCCACGGCGGAGCGCCCTGCGCCCCGGCTGACCACCTTCGCTTCCATATGATAAATTGCCATCGTTCGTTCACCTCGTTTTCTTTTTTCTGTTTCTCTTTCGTAAAAGAGAAAATGGACGGGCAGAACGCCCGTCCATCTCTGCGGCAAAGCTGCCGGTGGCAGGTTTGCGCAGGCGGTTGGAAAAATAGCGTCGGTTGAAGCGACGGTATTTGCCCAATCGCGCAGACGATGACAGCAGCGCCCGCAGGTGCTGTGGCATTGTCTGTCGCTTTCCGCAGAAAGCGAAATCCCCCTCGGAGAGCGCACGATGCCGTAGGCATACCACCGCCCCTTCGGGGTGGTGAGTAAGTGCGCCCTTTGGGAGAAAAAAGAGGAAGGTCCCCGGTTTCCCGGAGACCTCCCAGCAGATTCAATCGTGCTGCGGCAGCTTCTGTATCAGATAATCCTCCAGTACAGTCGGCTCCATCGTCCGCACTTCTGGCAGCACCTTTTCCAGAATTGCGCCCTCCTGAATGAGCCTGCGTGTTCTGGCTTTGCGCTCCTTGACCCGATCCCGCGCCTGCGCTTCTTCCAACCGGTGCTGTGCCTGCAACAGTTTCTTTTCCGCATCTGTCATCATGCGAAAGCCCTCCTTATCTTCGTTTCTGCCAGACGATTTCATAGCCCAGCGCGTCGGCAAGCTGGACAGCTTCGACATAGCGCAGGGATTCCCGCTGGAGCTTATTGGACAGGTTTGATACGCTGTCAGACCAGCCGTGTTCATCCCGCAGTAGATCAACGACCTCCTGCATGGTCATGCCCTGACGGACGATGTATGACTTGATCTCATTTCTCAGATTGGATTTCATCAACTTTTACCTCCATATTTTCGTGATATTGGTTTTTGAGTAAGTGAACTGTGTGCGCTTTGTGGTGAAAAATCTGCTGTGCCGCAAATCCGCTCAGATTTCCGCCCGTGATGCCCTGTTCACAACTGCGCCCTATCGGCTTCATCGTTCTGTGTGAGAACATACGGAATGGCAGGATATGCCACAGTCCAGTGCGGCGGCTTCACGCTTCGGTAAATCACCGGATGGTGCAGCGCGTTCGACCTACGGCGAAAATCTTCACGGATTTCACAAGCATTGATTTTGGGGCTGCAAGATTGAGCCGCCGGTGTACGGCTCGGTACAGAAGAGCCCTCTTGTGTACGCTTCTGTACGCCGGTTTTGTGTACCAGCCGTCGGTTCAGCGGCAGATTTTACACGTTGACGTGAAATACTCCACGGTGCTCACAAGCAAAAGCGGTTTTTAAGAATGAAATCAAAAACAGCCGTACAGAGTGTACGGCGTGTACGGCAGTTTTGAAGTCCGTTTCTTATTTTCAATACGGCGGCGGATTGATCACCTCAATACCCACAAAGCCCCGCACCCGCTTACCGCCGACATGGACATTGTTGGTGGCCTCTACATTGTAAAGCCGCTCATTTTGTGCAAGCTCAGAGCTGACCCGGTTGGCAGACATGGGCTTCTGCGCGTTGTCGTCGCACCATCTTGTGTAGGCTTCATAAATTGCCTTGGAGCTGGCCTCGCTGTCTGCCCGAAAGCGTATATAGCCCTCAGATTGCAGAAACTCGATCACATTGTTGCTGCTGCGCTTGACCGTCTCCATATTTTCTCTGGCTTTGCCCGAAATGCTGAACTGATAGTTGTTCCCAATCAGCCGGTGCAGCCCCTCCAGACACCATAGGAAGATACCATCCTTTTCCCGCAGCAGCTTGTCCACCAGAAACGGATCATCCGCTCTGCCTGCGGGCCGGTCTTTGGTGGTCAGCACGATCTGGCGGCGAAAAAAGCCGTCGGACTTGTCGTGCAGGGCGGTCAGCGCACCGTTTCCGAAGCAGAGGAAGCGAACATAAAGCTGGCTCTGATAGCTCTGAACGCCCTTGCGCTCCATGTCCATCTTGCACTCCGAAGTCACGATGGATTTGATATAATTCGTCTTGGGCAGGGCGCTCATATCCATATCATCGTCCACCATCAGGAGCTTGTTTTCCAAGTCCGCGCGGCTGAACCGGTTGCTCTCGACTTTCTGGATGCTGGTGGTATTCATACTGTCGCCCAGCAGCGAGCGCATGACCAGTCCGATGCGGCTTTTGCCCTCGCCGCCCTTGCCGATGAGCATGAGCATCTTCTGCCCCTTGGTGGTCGGCAGCAGACAGTAACCCAAAAA
>ERZ507086.1169-NODE-1169-length-10466-cov-3.305446_pt1 | contig 10466 bp, 8 predicted proteins | sample MGYA00512292_ERZ507086 | MGnify/ENA metagenome assembly ERZ507086
GTCGGCGACATTCGCAAGGACGACCGCGGCCCCTCCGGCCGTGTGCGCCGCATCGTAGAGCACAAGCCCGCGCAGACGACCGGCACGGTGAGTATCACCGATGAGGGCATTGAGCTCATCCCGGACAATGCCATTCGCTATAATTTACGTATGCGCGAGCGCGATTTAAACGGCGCGAAAAACGGCGACAAGGTCATGGTATCTTTGGAGCAGGATTACCGCGGTGACTGGGCATATGCAAGCGTGAAGAAGGTCTTCGGCAGCGGCCGCACGGCGCGTGTCTGCGCCGACGCCATTGTAGAGCAGTACGGCATTCCGCATGTTTTCCCGCAGGAAGTGCTCGATGAAGCCGAGCGCGTCGGCAACGAGCCCATCAGCGACGAAGAATACGCAAAGCGCCTTGACCTGCGCGGCGAGCCGATCTTCACCATCGACAGCAAGGACGCAAAGGACCTCGACGACGCCATCTCCGTGAAGCGCACAGACTTCGGTTACACGCTGGGCGTGCATATTGCGGACGTTTCCCACTATGTGAAAGAGGGCTCTGCCATCGATGAAGAGGCTATCAACCGCGGCACGTCTGTGTATTTTGCCGACCGCGTGATTCCGATGCTGCCGGAGGTGCTTTCAAACGGCGCGTGCTCCCTGAACGCGGGCACGGACAAGCTGGCCTTCTCCGCGCTTATCGAGCTCGACAAAGAGGGCCACATCACAAAGTACGATTTTAAAAAGACGATCATCAATTCCAAGGTGCGCGGTGTGTACAGCGAGGTCAACGAAATTCTGGACGGCACGGCATCGGAGGAGATTTTGAACAAATACGCGCCCGTCATGGAGTCCTTGATGTCGGCGAAGGAGCTTGCCGATATTTTGAAGGCGAACTCCGCAGCCCGCGGCACCATGGAGCTGGACAGCGGCGAATCGAAATTCATTCTTGATGAAAACGGCATTTGTATCGACATCATGCCGCGCGTTTCCGGCGAAGCGGAGCAGCTCATCGAGCAGATGATGGTGACGGCGAACATTGCGGCGGCGAAATTCTCGCTCGACCATAAATTGCCGTTCCTCTACCGTGTGCACGGCACCCCGGATCCGAAGCGCGTAGAGGAGCTTGTGACGCTGTTGCAGCTCGTGGGCGTTCCGTGCAAGGAGATCGTAAAGCCGAACCCCGAAACGCAGGATTTCGCCGCGATCCTCGACCGCGTGCGCGGCCTGCCGTGCGAGACGCTTGTTTCTCAGCGTTTGCTGCGCACGATGGAAAAAGCGAGATATTCGACGGAGGAGACCGGCCACTTCGGCCTCGCGCTTTCCGATTACAGCCACTACACTTCGCCGATCCGCCGTTACCCGGATACATCCATTCACCGCGTGCTTTCCGCGTTTGTGGAAGGCATGCCGGCAGAAGAGGTGCGCCGCCGCTACGCGCAGTTCTGCGAGACCTCTGCGACGGAATCCTCCCGCAATGAAATTCGCGCGCTCATCGCCGAGCGTGACGCCGAGGACTGCTACATGGCAGAGTACATGAGTCAGCACATCGGCGAGCACTTTGAAGGCACCGTGAGCGGTGTGACGATGCGCGGTGTGTTTGTGCGCCTCGAAAACAGCGTAGAGGGCTTTGTTTCGCTCGACGCGTTCGAGGGCGAGGATTTTGTGTACGACGGCCTTATCACACAGCGCAGTCCGAAGCGCGAATTGACCATCGGCACGCCGCTGCCGATTATCGTGGCTTCCGCCTACGTTGCGACCGGCAAGGTAGACTTCGTGCCGGATAAAGAGAAGCTCGACATTTAAGGTATGAAAAATTCCCCTGCATCATAAGCTTTTCCGACAGGATAAAAATGGGGGAGAGCGTATGCGGGGAATCAAAAGGCTCATCGGCTCGGCAATGCTGGGCGTTCTGGCGCTGGCGGTTTTGTATTTTACGGCGCCGTACACCGGAGTGTATATTCCCGTCAGCCGGCTCAGCGTGGCGGTATCCGCTGTGCTTGGCGTGCCGGGCGTGACGCTGCTCGTTTTGCTGAGTCTGCTGTAAACGTATAGATGTATTGAAAAGAAAACTGCGGTTTTGCCGCAGCGGAGAGGAGTTTTAAACATGTTTCTGATCAACGCAAACGTACTGGACGACAAATTCTGCCTGCGCAAGGCGGATATCGAGATCGAAGACGGCAAGATCGTGCGCCTTGAGGATTCTTTGCCGTACAAAGAGGAAGACCTCGTTGTGGACTGCGCGGGCTACACCATTGTGCCGGGCTTTGTGGACGTTCACGTGCACGGCGGCGCAGGTGCAGATTCCAGCGACGGCGACGCAGAGGGTCTGCGCAATATGGCGAAGTTCCTGCTGACGAAGGGTGTCACGTCCTTCTGCCCGACCACGATGACCGTTTCCGATGCGGAGATCTTGAAAGCGCTCGAGACGATTCGCTCCTGCATGGACGACAAGGAAGGCGCGAAGATTGTCGGCGTGAACCTTGAAGGCCCGTTCATCTCGCCGAAGAAAAAGGGCGCGCAAGGCGACGAGTTCATCCAGGCGCCGGATTACGACGTGTTTAAGAAGTATTACGATTCCTGCGGCGGCATCATCAAGCTTGTGGACATTGCGCCCGAGTGCGACGTGCACGGCGATTTTGTAGAGAAAGCCTCGAAGCTCTGCACCGTTTCCATTGCGCACACCGCAACGGATTACGACGGCGCGGTGGACGCGTTCAAAAAGGGCGTAACCCATGCGACGCACCTGTATAACGCGATGTCCGGCCTTGCACACCGTGCACCGGGTGTCGTGGGCGCGGTGTTCGACAACGAAAACGTCTGCGGTGAGCTCATCTGTGACGGCATCCACATTCACCCGGCTGTGGTGCGCACGACGTTTAAGCTCATGCCGGAGCGCGTGTGCGTCATCAGCGACGCGATGCGTTTGAGCGGCGTGGAAGACGGCGGCCAAGGCATGCTGGGTGTGAATATGGTCACTGTAAAGGACGGCAAGGCGACATTGCCGGACGGCACCATTGCAGGCTCTGTTACAAACCTGCACGCGGAACTCAAGAATCTCGTTTCCTGGGGCATTCCGCTGGAGACCGCCGTGCGCGCCATGACGCTGACCCCGGCGAAGGAGATCGGCATGGAAAACGAGATCGGCAGCCTTGCACCCGGCAAGCGCGCAGACCTTGTTGTGCTCGATGAGAACCTCGAGATTGTCGCGGTCTACCACTGATGCTTTTGCCTTTGCCGTGCGGCCTTGACGGCGGGGCATGAGGATAGAATTAGGGAAGAACAGAAAGGAAAGAAAATATGTATTGCACAAATTGCGGAAGAAAGCTCCCCGAAGACGGCTCGCCGTGCGTTTGCCGGCAACAGCCCGCACAGCCCGAGCAGCAGACGTACACACAGCCGGTGCAGCCGCAGCAAAACTACGGCGCACCCACGCAGAATTTTCAGATGCCGCCGCAGTATTACGCGCAGCCGCCGGTGCAATACCCGGTGCAGCGACCGATTACACCCGTGCACGGTGTGCTGAAAAGCTTTTTCGCGTCTCCGCTGTTCCTCATTACGGCGATTCTCTTTTCGGCGAATTTGCTGTTTCAGATCATCGCAAGCTTGTTCCCGCAGGATCCGGCGTATATCGTAAATCAGATTTACAGCAACCTGCCGTATGAAATGCAGTTTATTGTTTCGCCGGGCGACTTGTACAGTGCGCTTTCGGATGCGCAGAGCGGCACCACGGTCGGTACGGTCATCGGTATGCTTATCACAGGCGGCTTAATGGCTGCCGCGTACTGGATCACGTACATATCTGCGAAAAACCCGAGTATTCCGGCGGCAAAAACGGCCGGCCTCACCATCATGAAGGTGTTCAGCATCATCAATCTTGTTGTGTTGGGCCTTGCGGAGGTGCTGTGCGTTGTTCTTGCCGTGATCTTCGGTGTTGCCCTTGCCGATAATGACTACGGCTACATGGATGAGATGATGATCGGTTTCTTCATCATACTCATTGCGGCCTGCATCATCGGCTTTGTTGTGCTCATTTTTGAGATCATTTACGAAGCAAAGGTCATAAAGATGCTGAACAGCGCGAAGAACGCGATGCTGACGGGCATGGTTCCGAATAAGGCTTCCATGTTTGTGGCGGTCATCTGCTTTATTTCGGCGGCGGTGTCGTTCTTCTCCGTTTTCGGCGATGCGGTGCTGTACGGCTGGATCCGTGTTCCGCTCGGCCTGACGAGCGTTGCGCTCAACGTGCTTTATGGTCTGCTTGTTCTGCAGTTTAATAAGATGCTGAAGAACGCAGGTATGGCTCGATAAAACAAAATAAGTGAACGCGACCCGCTCCCGGCCGCGGCGGGACGGTGTAGTTCCGCTGCGCGGAAGCGGGTTTTGCTTTTAGGGGACATGAAAGTATGGTGGAAAATACAACATATATCACCAAAGCGGAGCCGGCAGAGCAGCAGGAAAAGCGCGCGGAGGAAATTTTGCGGGACATGCTTTCTTCGCCGCTGTTCTTCATGTGTGCGGTATTGGTCACACTGAACGCCGTTATTTCGGTGATCGTCAGCGGTATGAACGGATTCGGCGATGTATACGGCGGTGCCGTGACGTTTACTTCGTGGGCGTTTCAGATAATCTTTACGGGAAAAGGTTACACGGGGATACCTGCGTATCCTGTATTGTCGGCGGTGCTTTCGGGTATATTCGGCACAGTAACGGCGGCAGTCTTTTGGCTTCTGTATATTGGCGCCAAAAAACGGAAGCTTTGCGGTGCGGGTTTTAAGACGATGAAGGTCGCCTTGCTTTGCCGCACGGTAGCATTTGCTGTGACGGCAGCTGCGCTGTTTGGTATCGAAGTCGAATTTATCGTATATGAGATCACCACAGGGCCGAGCCCGACCGCAGATATAGTCGATTACCTTGTCGGATATTTAGGATACGGCATTATGTTTATCGGCGGCATCGTAAGTGCGTTATCAGCCGTTTGCTGTTTTATGATGGTGCGGTCGCTGCACAACTCGGAAAAAGCCGTGCGCGGGGACGGCGCGCTGCGGACGATCCCGCGCTTTGCGACTTGTATGTATTTACTTTGCGCGAAGCTGATCGTGCCGGTGATGCTCGTTGTGGTCGTGGTTATGGTTCCGACTTTTAAAATCGACGATATCGGCAAGTTATGGGTGTTTTTACCGCTCATATGCAAAGCGGCGTTGAGCGCTTTATTTGCCGCCTGCACCGTTAAATTTAATAAAATCGCCGATAAAGCGAAAGTTTAGACGTATTTAAAAGGAGGTTCGGTTATGTATTGCACGAATTGCGGGAGGAAGCTCCCGGAGGACGGTTCGCCTTGCATTTGCGGGGAGCAGAACGGGAATTTCAACACGCAGCCGCCGCAGAATTTTCAGGCGCCGCCGCAGTATTACGCGCAGCCGCCCGTGCGTCCGGTCACGCCGGTACATAGGATGTTAAAACGGTTTGCGTCGTCAAAGCTGTTTTTCATGTGCGCGTTGCTTTTTACGGTGCAGATGGTCGTGTCGGCGGTCTCATCGGTGATTGAGGTGTTCACGGTGCTGCAAAATCAAGCGTATCTGCTGGAACGCACGCCCATAGGCACGAATTTCAACGTAGAGTTTAACGTAAACATTGTGCCCGTTCAAAATATTCTGGTGCTTATCGGGCTTTGGCTGCTGTACGCCTCCGCGAAGAAGACGGACACGCCGTTCATGAGCACAGCGGGCGTCACGCTGTTTAAAGTGACGGAAATTCTCCGGATCGTCGGGTGCGGTATTCTTTGCGGGCTGTTGCTGCTCATCGGTCTTTTGGTGCTCCTCGCATCGAGTGGCGCCCCGAACGTGACAAATTACACCAGCTTGCCGGACAATATCGCTATTTTGATAGTGGGTATTGCTTTTGTGGTCGGTTTGGTGTTGAGCGTCCTGCTGCTTTTGTACAGCATTAAAATGCTCGGCGTGTGGACAAGCTTGCAGCGCGCGATACAGGTGGGCGTGCTGCCGAAAAAGCTGCCGGGATACGCGCTCGCTTTGCAGGGATTTTCGATTTTCTGTGATGTCGCCGCGATGATTGCGTTTTTCGTGTTGAACGCGTGGATCCTCATCCCTGGCAGCCTGTGCAGCATAGCCGCGCGGGTATATGTCATCCGCTGTATGGCGGCGTATAACCGAGAGGTTGCGGGGATGGAAGCGAGTCCTTTCTAAAAGGCTTCACCCTTGGAATCTGACAAGATTTTGAAAAAGCTTGAGCAAAACTTTTAACTACCGCTGCTGCAGGCTGCGAAAAATCTTTACAAATCTTTTTCCGTGCGCTACAATAGGGGAAAGATTGTTTTGAAATGGGGTTTTATAGATGGTGAAGATTCCCGAAAATTACACGCCGAGCCTTGGCCTTTACGAGACGCAGAAGGCAATCGGTCTGATCAAGAACGTATTTCTCGTCAAAATTTGTGCGGCGCTGCATCTAAAGCGCGTCACCGCGCCGCTGTTCGTCGACCCTTCCACGGGTCTGAATGACGACTTAAACGGTGTGGAGCGCCCGGTCGAGTTTGACATTCCGGCAGTCGGCGGCAACGCGCAGGTGGTGCATTCCCTTGCAAAGTGGAAGCGCCTTGCGTTGCATGATTACGGCTTTTACGTGGGCAACGGCCTTGTGGCGGACATGAACGCCATTCGCCGCGACGAGGAGCTCGACAATCTTCACTCCATCTATGTGGACCAGTGGGACTGGGAGAAGGTCATCGACCGTGACACGCGCAACATGGCGTACCTGGAAGACACGGTGCGCCGCATCGTCAGCGCCATCTGCGGCACGCTGGACGAATTAAAGTGGCAGTTCTCCGGCCTTTCCACCGAGCTTTGCCGCGACGTGTATTTCATCACGGCGCAGGAGCTTGAGGACCGCTACCCTGACCTCACCCCGAAGCAGCGCGAGAACGTCATCGTGCGCGAGCACCGCACGGTATTCATCGAGCAGATCGGCGGCGTGCTCAAAAGCGGCAAGCCGCACGACGGTCGCGCGCCGGACTACGATGACTGGAGCATGAACGGCGACCTGCTGTTCTGGCACGAGCCGCTTGGCATGGCGCTGGAAATCAGCAGCATGGGCATCCGCGTGGACGAAAATTCGCTTGCGGCGCAGCTTAAAATTGCGGGCTGCGAAGCGCGCGCGGAGCTGCCGTTCCACAAAATGCTTTTAAACGGCGAGCTGCCGCTCACCATCGGCGGCGGCATCGGGCAGTCGCGCCTTTGTATGCTTCTGCTCGGCAAAGTACATATCGGCGAGGTGCAAGCTTCCCTCTGGGACGAGGAGACCCGCCGCGTCTGTGCCGAAAAGGGCGTTATCCTGCTGTAATTGTGCTTGAAGCTGAATAAAACGGAAGCCCTCTGCTGCGGTTCTTACTTTGCAGCAGGGGGCCTTTTCTATGCCGAAAAAATCTATAAAGACGGAAAAGTGTTTTAGCGTTCGCGGAGTTCAGCTGAATTTTTAACCGACAAAGAGGTATGCTCAGCACTTCGTCCACTTCATCAAAAGCGATTTTGGCAGGATATGCGCTAAGAAGCGGTAGAACTTATAAAATCCGCCCATGGTGCAGGCGCTTTTGCCCTTTAATCCGGCTTTCAGGGCGCAGGTCGCCATTTTTGCGGGCGACTGGTGCGGCAGCATGTCGAGCGTGCGGCTTTTATGCGTGGGGCGGTCGGCAACCTGCCAGAACTCCGTAATCATCGGGCCGGGGCACACGGCAAGGACGTTGATTTTTTTGGGCTTTAATTCCTCGCGCAGCGCGCGGGAGAAGCTTTGCACGTACGCCTTTGTGGAGCAATACACTGCCATGCGCGGTGTGGGTGCAAACGACGCGATGGACGAGATGTTCAGGATAAGCCCGCCCGTTTTCATATACGGCAGGCTGTACCGCGTGACGGCGGTCAGTGCGCGGCAGTTCAAATCGATCATCGCGGTCTGGCTTTCGACGTCGCTTGTCGCAAAATCGCACAGCTTGCCAAAGCCCGCGTTATTGATGAGCAGTGAAATTTCCGGCTTTTCGCGTTCAAGCAAAGCGTTAAATTGTTTTAATGCGGCGGAGTCGGTGAGGTCGAGCGCGATGGGGCGCAGATTTTTTTCCGGGAACTGCGGCTTTAATGCTTCCAAGCGGTCTTCGCGGCGAGCGATGAGCCAATAAGTGTCGATCTCCGGGCAAAGGGTGACAGCGGCGCGTAAAAACTCGATGCCAAGTCCTGAGGAAGCGCCTGTGATCACGGCGATTTTCATAGTGACTGTCCTTTCAAAATTTTCCGATGGTTGTGTCTCCATTCTACCGCCGCTTCAGCTGCCTGTCAAACGCCTTTTTGGACAATTTGTAAATTCGCGCGAAAAAACGCAAAAAACGGTATAAATTTTCGTGAAAGTGTGGTACAATGACAATAATTACTGTGATGCGTACGCACCGTGTACGCAGAAAGGACGCATACATGACAAATCAAAGAAAAAGCATGCGCTTTATAGGCTGTCTGCTGGCAGTTTTCATGCTGGCAGTTGTTTTTTGTCTGCCGGCTTTGGCGGACAGCGCATCATCGAACACATACACGATCCCGGACACGAACATGACCGTCACAATCCCCGAGGGCGCGACGGTGCTTTCCGTCGATACCCCGGCGGGCGATGCCGCGTGGAGCAAGGCAGGCATTTTGGACGCGAGCGAGAAGATCAAGGAAATGCAGAAAAACGGGACCACGGCGGAGATTATTGCGGCAAACGGCGATACCATAGCCGTAGCGGCGAAATCTTCCGATTACGCGAACTCCGTTTTTAACCTCAATAATCTGGATGAAAAGGGCAAGAAGGATTTTTTGAAATACATGGAGCCGTCTTCCATGGACGGCAGCACGACCGGCACCATCACGTGGTACGACCACGCACAGATTCCGTTCTTTATGATCGACATCTGTGCGGAGAATATCAAGGAGGAGGGACCCGTGTACGAGCGCCTCTATGGTACGCTGTACGACGGCAAGATTGTTTCGTTTGACCTCTTCGGCGATACGAAAGAAATCTCGGAGGAGACGGACGCATTCATGCGCGCCGTGGTCGATTCCGCCGTCATCTCTGCCTTTACGGAAAATCCTTAATGTTTTTCCAATGTAACAACGACCGCCTGCAGGTTTCATATCTCCTGCAGGCGGTTTTATATGCTCAACTTTTTCAATTTTCCGGTTCTGAAGGCTCCGGGGATTCGGTGTTTTTTGTCTGCTCCGAAGCTTCGGGGAGCGCGTCGGGCTTGGCTTCCGGCTCGTTTGCTTTGTTTTCTGCGTCTGCCGTTTCGGGCCGCGGTTCCTTTTCCGGCTCCTTCGGCGGCTCTTTGAGCGGCAGGGTAATCATCACGGTAAAAAGGTCGCCCTTTACGGTCACGTGGAAAGTACCGCCACAGGCCTCCGTGAAGCTTTTTGCAATAGAAAGGCCAAGGCCGCTGCCGGAAGTGGAACGGCTGTCATCACCGCGCACAAAGCGGGCCGTCAGCGAATCGCCGTCCATGGTAAGCTCGTATTTCGAGATATTCTGAATCGTCACGACGGCGTTTTGGCCCTGCTTTTGCAGCTCCACGTAGACACGCGAACCCTCAAGCGCATATTGTGCCGCGTTTTTGATGAGGTTCTGGAACACACGGTACATGCGCTGCCCATCAGCATAAACGGGGAAGTCTTCCTGCGGGATCTGCACGCGCCACGTCAGCTCGCTGTCGTTCATCACGCCGTCCATATCTCCAAGCGTCTGCCGCAAAAGCTTATCGAGACCGATGTATTCCGGCATCAGCGTAATATTGCCGGTTGCGGCTTTAGAGACATCGAAAATATCCTGCAGCATATGGCGCAGACGGTCTGCTTTCTGCGAGACGATTTTCAAATAATCCTGCATGTGCGGCGGCAGATCCGGCTCGGTTTTCATCAGTTCGATATAGCTGATGATGGACGTGAGCGGCGTTTTGATGTCGTGCGAAACATTCGTGATAAGCTCCACCTTCGTGCGCTCGGATTTGATGCCTTCCTCCACCGCGATACGGATGCCGTCACGGATCATATTGAGCTGCATAGCGGAATCATAAAGCGGGGAAGTGGCGGGCAGGTGATTCATCGCGTCAAGGTCGCCCTTGTACATTTGCTCCACCTGCTCCATCAGCTTGCCGTAATCGCGCAGGTCGTCGCGCAGTGCCCACGCAAACCATACAAGCGTACCCACACCCGCGAAAAACAGACCGACGTAAAACGCGACAAACCAAATCGTACCCATCAACCAATGGCTGCAAAAGAAAACATATCCTAAAATACCTACGATGCAAAGCCCCACCAAAATACCGGCAGTCGCCATGTATTTGCGGTAAACAATCTGCTCGAATTTTTTTCCTTCGCGGTTGCCAAGCACAAGCTTCAAAACGGAATGAATGATGTTGTGCCGATAAATCCGCCGGTTGTGAGAAATATCGATGC
>ERZ507086.1182-NODE-1182-length-10373-cov-10.695484_pt1 | contig 10373 bp, 15 predicted proteins | sample MGYA00512292_ERZ507086 | MGnify/ENA metagenome assembly ERZ507086
GGTAGAATCTTGCTCTAAAAAACTACCGCTTTCCTCGGCGGCTCTGGTTTGCGGATATACTGGCTTGCTCCACCAATATAGCGATTGCGGCGGCGTGTTCTGCCCGCTGTTCACCACTACAACGGTGAAAAGGGGGCGTTTTGGCAAACGCAGCGAAAATTTTTTTATTTTCCCTGTCTGCTCCCTACAACAATCCGGCGGTGTGGTTTGCCAAAGATTTTTGAAAATGGGCGCAAAAAAAGCAGTAAACCTTTTCAAGATTTACTGCTTATCTGCCGCTGTGATGGGCGGCGGTATTAAATTGTCAGCCGTTTTTCAAATGGAATTTATCTGCAATCGCTTTCTTTCCGCTTTCCAATTCCTTTTCTGTAATCTTCCATAATCCTAACGCAATGATCTGCTATCTTTTGCATTCCGAGTTCTTCAAAAAAGGCAATTTGTATTTTCATCAGTTCTTCACAAACAGTCAACTTCTGCTCATCCATATTGCTAATAGCAAGCCATGGGAACGCTTTATATTTCTTAGTGTCCCCAATGAGAAAATTGTACCCTATCAACTCATTTTCACGGAAAACGAAATAGAATTGTGGGCCTGAACCTGGAACTGACTTTTCCATAATTTGCTGCATTGTTCTCACGCCGCCGTATGCCGGAAAAAAACCTATTCGCTCAAGAGCATTTAATATGTCAATCCTTTTATCTGTGGGTATGTCTCTATAATTGATAATCTGTTCCATTTGCTCTACCCTCATTGAAGTTTAATTTGTCAGGCTCTAATTATACAACTTTTCTGTTTAGCGGTCAAAGCGGAACTTCAACAGGCTTTCTATCAGTTGCCTGACGATATGCTCCTGCATATCCGTGTTAATCTGTCCGTCCATTTTCGCACAAGAGCGGACATATCCCGCATAATGGGATAGGACGGCGGCAACAGCTTCCGGGTCGCCCTCGCTTGCCTTAACGATTGTCTCATAGGGAAGTAGCTGGCTCATAGGACAAACCCTCCAACTCTGCCCGTAGCCGCCGTAAAATCATCTGAATACGCCGCCCGGTTGTGTTGCCAGCCCGTCCATATCTCCGTCCAATCTCCCTATGCGTCAATCGTTGGAAGTAGTACAAGAAAATGATTTCCTGTTCCATCTGTGATAGTGCGGACAGGGCTGCGGCAAGCTCTGGACTTTCCAAAAGCACCATCTGACCACAGACGAAAAGCGGATAGCTGGTCATGCCGGATTGCTCCGCAAAGTATTTATCTGTGGTACTGAATGGATAGTGTTTTTCTTCTATCAGATATTCAAGCGAGATTTCCCGCTTGCGGCGGCTCCGTATGCTCCGGGCTGCGTCTATGGCAGCGTGGCGAATAACAGTCTTGCAAAAGGCATCGTGTGTATGCCGGATATGTTCTTGATACTTTTCGTGTTCGGTCATGGAAAATCCCCCTTTCTGAATAATGGCAGAGGGCGGCAGCATCTTGTGCTGTCGCCCTCTTGATTACCGAACAGCAAAGACGGGCGGGGCTGTCAACGGCGGCGCATTTGCGCCGTTCATCTTGACCGTTGACAGGCTCGGCTGGGTTTGCTATCTGCTCACGGCAATTCACTCTCATTGATAGGAATTGCCTCAAGTTCCGTATTCAAATTGTTCCAATAAGAGCCGATATCCGCACTTGTGAAATACTTAAAACCGCCTGCTGCTGACTTCAATTCGCCGTTTTTAACCCCATAGCAGGCGTAAATCAAATCGTAGCTTGTTCCATCTGAGAGGTTAAATCTAAAGCTGGTCACATCTGCTCCGGCAGTTTCCTCAGTCGTTTTGTCTTTTAGGGATAAGCCCTTGAACTTATCATACAGGGTCTTTATATCATTTTCAGCAACAACTACTTTCTTTTCTGCTGATGCAGGCACTCCGTCATAGTGGTACATTTCAACGTTTTCGACATCTTCAACCTCAAATGGGAAGTCGATTTTGACAGGCTCATAAGCAATGTTTATAGGTAACAGAAAGAGAGCTGTAAAAATTGCAATGATACAAAGAGCGATGGAAACGAGAACAGCAATCGTTATCTTTTTTCTGCCTCTCTGCTTTTCTTTTGCCTCATGGCGCATAATAACGCTTTCGCTTTCTTCGTGAAGAACATCTTCGCTCGTGTGAGAAAGCAATTTCTGATAAATTGCGTTACAGTCAGCACAGGCGTTCAAATGCTCTTTTACCATCTCTGCGCTTGCTTCGCTGCAAGCACCGTCAACATACAGCGGAAGAATATCTCGAACAATATCGCATTGTTTACTCATGCTTTTCATCCATCCTTTCTTGAATTTTTAGCTTTGCACGATGATAAGTAACTCTCGCCCATGATTCTGTTTTTCCAAAAATTGCAGCGATTTGTGAAAAAGATAGTTCCCCGAATACGCGAAGCTGAAAGACTTCTTTGTATGGTTCTTCCAAACGGTGAAGAACGAGGTGTATGCGGAACGCCATGTCAGAATCTGCAACTGAGTTCTCAACATTTTCATTTGATGGCAAGTCATTGATTTCACTCACATCAGCTACTCGCTGACGGCTTCGCATTTCATCATGGTAAAGATTTTTTGCTATGGAGCAGAGCCATGTCAATTCATCTGACTTACCTTTGAATTGTGATGTTGTAGAAACAGCCTTATAGAATGTGTTCTGCGTGATTTCCTCTGCTATCTCACGATTTTTGGCAAGAGAAATAGTATACGAGTATACCTGTAAATAGTAGGCTTTATAGAGCTTTTCATAGTCCATACTTGTCATCACCTCCTTCAGCTTCATAGGTTAGACGGAGAAATCGGAATTTCGTTACAAAGAAGTTTGAAATTTTTATACCTTTACGCTACTCTTGCTTTGTGCGGACTATTGGTAGACGCGCATTAACGGCAAGTAAAGAGATTGCTGTGTCAGCTTGATATGTTCAAATGCTAATTAAGTATAGCATACAGCTATGAATTTTTCTATTGCGTTCCCCTGACTTCGGAATAGTGGCAGGGCTGGCTATCCTTGTTTTGCTTTGTGCTTCTCTACCGTACATGAGCATTTGCGCCGGGGTTATCGTTGCCGTAGCCCTCAAGCAGATTGATTGCACCCCAGATGCCAAGACCTGCGCCCAGAGCGATAACGAGAGTCTGAAGAACGGTTACTGCGCTATTGAAAAATGCCATAATATTTTCCTCCTAAAATTTGAAATTGTTTTGAGAATAGAAAAAGCCCTCCGTACTACCGGTATCAAAACCGGACGGAAGGCTTAGTTTGCGAGAATCTTTTCAAGGAACTCCTCGACGGTTATTACGCCAAGTTTCTGTTCCATTCTGCTTCTTGCATATTCAGTTTCACAATCATATATATCACCACCACCTTTCATAAGAAACAGCCAATACATTGACTGCAACAAATCTTCACGAGAAGCACAGATCGTCGGTGAAAAAACGGCAGGTGAAACCTTCAGAACCTCTGCGAGTTTCGCTGTGGTTTCTGCATTGGGGGTTCGAGCGTTTTTCTCATACTGAGCAATACGGACATCCGCTGTTTTCTCGGAATACCCCATCAGGAGTCCAAGCTCTTTCTGGGTAAGGCAGCGAAATCGTCTAATGAACTTCAAACGCTGCCCAATAGAGGTATCTGTGATCCACCAAGTCATTTTTTACACCTCGCTTTCTGCAAATTCTCGATATACAACCTCATTTTTTGCTCTGCGTTTGCCTACGGCTTCACTGGGAGCAAGGTCAGGGTAGGTTGCCTGCACTTTCTGTCTGCTTCTGCGGACAGTTTCAAACCCCGGAAAGCTGCGTCTATCCAGTTCCTTCAAAAACACAGGAACCGTCATGGCATGAATGTCGATGCCACGCAGACCGGAATAGTGTTCCAGTACCTTCAGGTACAAATGATTGTCGGTATTTCTTGCCTTGTGGTCGTGTTCCAAGATGTTCTTAATCAGGGCAGATACCGTTTTCAGATTTTCCAAATAGAAACCTCCTTAATCCGCATCGACTACCACAAACTCATCACCTGCCTTGAGCTTCAACCTTCGACTCAGAAACTGTTCAATGTTGAACTCATTTCTCTTATCAAAGTCTGATGTGTACTTATAATTGGGGTGCTGCGTCAGATCGTACTTGTCAGAAAGAAACGGTCTGACACCACGCAACCGCAAAATACACTTGCTGCCATCCCCAATGCCTGATTCAGTTCTTTGAGCGTGGTTGGCTCAGAACCACCCAGGAAAATTCGGGAATCCATGTTGCCGATGATGGTATCGGCATTGTCTTTATAAATGGCTTTCAGCTGTGATTGTGCCTGGAGAACAAGGCAAGCCGATATTTCACGGCTTCGGATTGTCGCTACCAGTTTTTCCAGATTGGGAATCTGACCGATATTTGCCATCTCATCAATCAGGCAACGCACATGAACCGGCAGTCTGCCGCCGTACACATCATCTGCTTTCTCACACAGCAAGTTGAACAGCTGTGTGTAAATCATGGAGATCAAAAAATTAAAGGTCGCATCCGTATCTGACATAATCAGAAAGAGCGCCGTTTTCTTATCTCCGAGGGTATCCAGCTGCAACTCGTCATAGGCAGTCACATCTCTGACTTCCTGAATATCAAAAGGAGCCAGACGAGCGCCACAGGAAATCAAAATCGACTTAGCGGTCTTGCCGGCAGCCAGCTTGTATTTTTTATACTGACGGACTGCAAAGTGATTTGGCTTTTTCTTTTCCAGGGCTTCAAACATCAGATCCACCGGGTTCTGGAACTCCTCATCATCTTCCCGCACCTCCATTGCGTTCAGGAACTCAATCAGGGTGGAGAAATTCTGTTCCTCAATCGGGGCTTCATAGTGGATATATCCGATCAAGGCGCAGTAGAGCAGCGTTTCCGCCTTCGTCCAGAACTCGTCACCGGCTTTTCCATCCCCCTTTGTGTTGGCAATCAGCGTTGTCACCAGTTTCAGAATGTCTTTTTCTGAATGGATATAGGCAAATGGGTTATAGCGCATCGACTTCTGAAAGTTGATGGTGTTGAAAATCTTGATGGTGTAGCCATGCTTCAAAAGGGCGTTGCCGCACTCAATCACGATGCTGCCTTTCGGGTCAGTGACCACATAGGAACTGTGCATCTGGAGAAGGTTTGGCTTCAACCAAAAGCGAGTTTTACCGGAACCCGAACCGCCGACAATCAGAACATTCTTATTTCGGGCATTGGCAGGATTCTTTGGACGGTTGCTCATCATCAGCCGCTCCGTTTTCGTCAGGATCACATTGTCCTCGAACTTTGGTGCAATAAACGGCTCAATATCTTTTGTCGTTCCCCAACGAGCAGAACCGTACTCAACATTGTGTCGGTACTTCTTTGCGTTTTTGCCTTTTAGATAGACAGCCAGCCGAAGTCCTGCGCCGCAGAGAATACCAATCAGCAAATCCAACGGGTGAAAGCTGGGCAGCGGATTGTTCAGTGCTATCGGAAGGGCATGAAAAAAGCTGAGGATTTTCGCAGATGAATCTGCACCCTCAGCCAATCTCCATGCTTCTCCTAAATTCGTAGCGAACAACCCTACCAGAAAATACGGTAAATTCAGAATCAGAAGCTTTTTAATTTTTCTCTTATCCATCACAGATCACGCTCCTGTTTCTTCTCTCGAACCTTTTTCGGAATCGCTGCAACAATTTCCTTAAACTTCTTCAGCTGCGCCAGAACGCTCGGTTTTTCATTCTTGGTTAATGCCCTTGCCTGATGTTCCTTGCAGATTGCATCCAAAGCATCTGCATCTTTAGAACGGACAAAAACAAGAAACCGGGGAGGATCAACGGACTTATCTTTTCTTACGGCAAAGTCCACGCCGTACTTCTTGGCAAGCTTTTCAAAATCACGGATACTCTCTTTGTCGATCTCAACATTCGTAGCACCCTGATTCTGTCCCAAAAGCTGTTTCACGGATTGCTTTCCATGAACGGCAGGGTCTCGTGCCTTTTTCATCTTCACTTTTTCCCGGTGCTGCAAATACTTGCGGATACCGGCAATGATAGTGCGCCCCGTCAGCTTGGTTGTGCTGATCGCCAGGTTTACTGTTCTGTTTTCAACTTCTTCCTGCATGATTCATCACCTCCTGCAAGCAGTAGAGTGAACAGATTATCGTGCCATATCTCTGTGGTCGTAATACAGATTGCCCTTGGCAACTGCGGCATGGCTGATAATCTTGATATTGCCAGCTTTCTGGTTATCCAGAGCCTTCTGATAACCCACATCGCTCAAATACAGGCGATTTCTTTCGCCTTTCCAACCGACAGGCGATTCATCGGTCAGCACATCGAAAATAATCATGTGCTTGGTGGCGTCATCAAATCGTGCCAAGTCCATATAGGTATGTCCCTGGTACTCCTTGGCACCATCCTGAATCCGCTTTCGCTCCATCAGCTCTCCAATCGTCGAATTTCTTTGCATAAGAACCTCCTTACAGAACATCTCGGTCAGGGTTACTTTTGTGGGGAACCGAATCAGCTTTGACAGGTGCATCTTCTTTCTTCACCATGTCATCCGGCAGGGGAAGCGCCATAATGCTGCGCCCCATGCGTACAAAAGTCTCAGGCTGATGAAAGTGTTCCTCAAACTGCTTCATCAGTTCCGGGGACAGAGAACAAAAATCATCCTCGCCCAATCCCACAACCAGAAAATCACCGGCGATAATGTCATAAATATCGCCGTCATCATCACGCAGCGCACGGTTCAGTTCTTTGCCTACGAGTTTACCTTCGTCGTGCATCACCAGTGCAACCGGCTCATTGAACGGATAAGTTGCCTCAATATCGCCACCTACGGCTTTCTGCAAATCCTCCAGCTCACAGCCGATCTGCACAGCCTGCGGATACATGAACGGCTTTACCAGCAACACATTCATGGTATCTGCCTGTTCTTTCTGAACCTCCCGTTCCTCGGTCGTGCCGAACGCAACACCGGTAAAGTTTTCGGAGTCCAGAATGTACTCCGAATTGTAATAAGCGGCTCTAACCTGTTCCTCTGCCGCATCGTGAGATTCTGCTTGCACCGTAACCGTTTTCTCCAAGGTTTCGGTGATCTTCACATCGTATTCTTTCAAGTTTCGATACCTCCGTTTCTTTGGAAATAAGAAAAGCGACCATCCATGAACCTGTTACAGTTCATAAATAGTCGCATCCACATCGGCTAAAAGCTCGAACAAGCAAATATCGTCCAGTTCGCAAATCAGGGAACCCATGTCGAAGAAAATATCGTCCTCGCATTCCACCGTAGTAACCACGCTGCGGTGTTCGTTAAGACAAATGGCTTCTTCCTTGTCCATCGTGATCGTAGACATACAGGACACCACATAGAATGTCATATCTTCTGCTAACCACAGCTCCTTGCTCTGAATCGTGCGAACTTTTTCATCGCCGCTCATATCTTCTACATAGGACAGAAGCCGCACGGCTCTGCTGTTCAGAAGTACCTTTCCCTGATAGTCGATACCCTCACCAGCAGAGGACAATACTCGATACTCGCTAATCATCTCGGCATTTTTCTGAAACGACTTTGCCAGAAGCGCAGGAGAAATATCATCGAACTCCTCACTGTAGTTTACGAGCATATCTACCATATAATCAGGATCGCAAAGGTCGTAGAGTTCTTCCAAAGCGCCCTGAATGTTTTTGGGTGTAAACATTTTTTACCTTACCTTTCCATTGATTTTTCTCTTTTTTTCTGCCATTGCTCCAAAAGCTGAATGATTTTATCCTCCATCTGCTTGTTGGTATAGGACTTCGGGAAGTATTTTCGCAACGAATCCGTTTTGAAGGTTACTCTGTCCAGCTCTCCCTTCTTGATTTCATTCATAATCTCGCACATCGCATCCAGCGTACACTCGCCCTCCTGTGCGAGCTTTTTAATTCGCTGTGCTTGCGAAAGGGAAGGAGCTGCTTGAGCATAATCCATTGCAGAAAGAAAATCCTTCTGTTCTTCACTTGCCAGATAGGAAAGCTCCACCGCAGGATTGAATTTGATCTGACCCGTATCTACCATATCCAGCAGTTCCGGGATAAGTTCGGTCAGACGGATATAGCGGCGAATAGTATCTTTACTTACACCCGCATCTTCTCCAACTTTCTCCACGGATAACTTCTGTGCAACTTGCGTAGAAGTTAAATCCGTCCGTTCACCCTGATGTTTAATCGCATCCAACTTCATCTTGTAGGCAAACGCTCTTTCGCTCAGCAGGATACTCTCCCTCTGCAAATTCGCATCGACCATCAAAATAATGGCGGCATCATCGTCCAGGTCACGAACAATCGCAGGCATGGTTTCCTTACCCGCAAGCTCCGATGCCCGGTGCCGCCTGTGACCGGAAACGATTTCATAACCACCATCAGGGTCAGGACGGACAATCGCAGGAGTGAGAACTCCGAAATCTCGGACGCTCTCTGCCGTTTTCATCATTTCTTCATCATCAACCACACGGAAGGGGTGTCCCTCAAAGGGGTGTAGCTCAGAAAGCGGAATTTCCTGCACACGCTCCTGCTGGGCTTCAGCTCTGGATTGATCGGTGGAGAAAATATCATCGTACCCCTTCAAGCTGATGTTTGCGCCTTTTTTCTGCATTGTTTAACACCTCCTTCGTCAGAACTTTATAGGCTTCGGCAACTTTGCCTTTGGGATCATGCTTAAAGATACTGGTTCCCTCAGCGCTGATTTCCTCTGCACGGACAGAACGGGGAATATCTGTCTTGTAGACTTTCAGCTTTCCACCGTAGCTCTCCCGAATCAGATTGCTGATGTCCTTGGAGTAGTTGGTGCGGCTGTCCACCATCGTCAGAAGAATCCCTTCGATTTTCAGCTTGGGGTTGATTTGTCTCTTGACCTTGTTGATGGTTCCAAGCAGCTGTTCCAGACCCTTTGCAGGAAGGTATGCTGCCTGAACCGGTATCAGCACATTGTCGGCAGCTGCCAACGCATTGACGGTCAGCATACCCAAAGACGGCATACAGTCCAGAAGGATGTAATCATAATTCTGTTTGACCGTATCCAGGTATTGCCTGAGAATGGTTTCCCGGCTCATGGCATTGACCAGTGCTACTTCCATACCTGACAGTTCGATGTTGGATGGCACCAGATCAACGCCCTCCGGATGATGAAGAATCCCTTCATCGGGAGTAATAGGGTTTTCCATCATAATCTTTCCCATCAGATCGGAAAGTGTCGGAGACAGATCATCCGGGCAGGGATTGCCCAAACTGACCGTCAGGGAAGCCTGGGGATCGGTGTCTACCAGAAGCACCTTTTTTCCTTCAAGAGCCAAGCCAACGCCCAGATTCTCGGTGGTGGTGGTCTTTCCAGTGCCTCCTTTCTGATTGACCACCGCAATGATGGTTGCTTTTTTCGACATTTATCGTCACTCTCCTTCCTCTCGCTTCATTTTCAATTTCTTAAATCCTCCTTCCAAATATCCGTGTGACATATCGTGCCGAACAAGAGCATCGTAGTAGGTGTCTATTGTCGTCGGCGCATTGTATATCGTAGTCAGCATATACTGACGGATATTTCTAATCTTTGTGGTGTTCTCTTTGAAGCAGTCCATAACATATCGAATGTGTTCGGCATTCAGTTTCATAAACCGACTGCGGACAATTTCTGCCGGACGCTCCTCTGCACCAATGCGAATCAACGGTCGCTTCGTGCAAACTGTTTCAACGATCAACTCCAGAATGTTATCCAGCATTTCGGAATCGTAAGGGTAATCCTTCTTCAACAAATCAATACTGAGCTGATCCGAGAAATAATCAAAGTATTCTTGATACCGGTCATTCTCGTCCATCATTCCACCATTTCCGGAAGGAAAGATAGAATCAGTATCACTAAATTCAGTATTTTTAATATCAGTATTATTACATTGTGATTTCGGAAGTTCTTGAGTTGTGATTTCCATTGTTCCAGAATTGTGATTTTCACAATTCAAGAGTTGTGAATCCACAGCAGAGATAAAGTTCTTCACATAGATCAGGTTGGGCTTTCCCAAACCCTGGCGCTTACGTTCAATCAATCCTGCTTTCTTCTCAAGTTCAATGAGCAGCTTGATAGCCTTTTGTTCAGCACAGTTCAGAGCCATCTTCGCTTCGTCGATTGTAAAAATGATATACACTCTACCGTTTTTATCTATCCAACCATTCTTGGCAGACAGGCTCATGCGGTCAAGCAAAATGCCATACAGCATCTTGGCATCGGCAGAAATATTCCAGAACCTCTCGTTCGTGAACAACACCTTCGGAACTCGATAGAATGTGAATAGATCGGATTGCTGACCGTAAAAATAATCAAAACTCACACGGCTTCACCACCTTCTTTCTGCGGAAA
>ERZ507086.1191-NODE-1191-length-10322-cov-4.408591_pt1 | contig 10322 bp, 8 predicted proteins | sample MGYA00512292_ERZ507086 | MGnify/ENA metagenome assembly ERZ507086
AGTTGAACAGATCTGCACGCGAATCGCGATCATGGATCACGGACGTGTCATTGCCTCCGGGACATCTGAAGAATTAAAGAAAATGATCAAGACCGGTGAAACCATCACCGTAGAAGCAATTTTTCTGGAAGAAAAGCATCTGCAGGACATCCGCAATCTTCCTCATGTATTTGATCTGCACTATGAAAATCAGATTCTCATACTCCGCTGCACCGGTGCACAGCATAATCTGATTCGCCTTCTGAATTATCTGCAGAGTCAGGATATCACCTTTGGAAGAGTATTTTCCGAACTTCCGACACTGAACGATGTTTTTCTGGAAATCACCGGAAAACAGCTTCGTGATTAATAGCTTTTCAGGCATATACGCTCGGTATACACAGTGTATATTTATGCATTATTTTGTATAATTAATAGTTACAGAAAGGATTTTTTATGCTGCATCTAATAAAATATAACATCCTGGTAAAACTCCGGAATTTTAATATGACTTTCTGGCCGCTTGTTTTTCCTCTGATACTCGGCACTTTTTTCTTTTTTGCTTTTGGAAATCTCAATGATGCCGATTTTGAGACGGTACAGGTAGCTCTGGTAAGAGAAACAACCAGCAATCCATTATTTGATTTTTACCTTGATCAGGTGCAAAAAAGTGACTCAGATCTGATCAGCCTGCATGAAATGACAGAGCAAAAAGCTCTCGCGGCTCTGAAAAACAAATAAATTTCCGGAATTTATTATGCCGGCATGACGCCCTCCCTGACAATCAACGCACACGGAATCCCGGAAAGTATCCTGCAGTCTATTCTGGAAAGTTATGATAACAGTCTGCACACCATACGGACGATTTTGAAAAAACATCCATCCGGGCTCCTGAACGGACTTACACAGATGATGGATACCCGTGATCTGGTTCAGGAGGTTTCCCTGGGTGGAAAAACAATTGACGGTACTTCGCAGTTTTTTTACGCTCTGATCGCAATGGCATGTCTCTACGGATGTTTTATCGGCTTCGGCTCTGCGATCACGTTACAGGCCAATTTAACGGCTCTGGCGGCAAGGCGCAGTGTCACTCCTACCCATAAGCTGAAATTGATCTTATCCGAACAGATTTCCTCTTTCCTGATCGGCTATGTAGATGTTATCATTCTGCTTATTTATCTGCGAAATATTTTGAAACTTGACTTTCAGGGACAGATAGGAAAAATGCTTCTTATTTCTCTTTTCGGAAGTCTCATCGGTGTCTCCATGGGCCTGTTTATCGGCAGTCTCAGCAAAATAGGCGAAGGAATCAAAGTTGCTGTTATCCTTGCTATTTCCATGGTCTGCAGTTTTCTTTCCGGCCTGATGAACAGTTCGATGAAAGATACCGTAGAAAAACATTGCCCGATCATCAACCGCATCAATCCCGCTGCCCTTATCTCGGATGCTTTTTACTGCATCAATGTATATAATGATCCGGCACGCTATTACCGAAATGTACTTACACTGGCAGTCATGAGCGCCGCGCTTGTTTTTGCCTCATTTTTACTGATCAGGAGGAATCGCTATGACAGTATTTAAAGGCTATATGAAAATATTAAAAAAGAATATCGGTCTGGTGATCATATATCTGGTTATTTTTTTCTCCGTTGCCATGGCTCTTCAGGCAGCTGCCAGCAAAGAGCATCTGGAAGATTTTGAAAAAGCGCGAGTGGATATTGCCGTTGCAGATAATGATCAGAGTACTCTTTCTCATGCTTTAACAGACTATCTCAAAACAATCCATAATGTTTCTGAGATTTCCAGTGATCCTTCTGTTATGCAGGAAGAGCTTTTTTACAGAAATGCAGAATATATTGTACAGATTCCAAAAGATTTCTATAAAACTTGCATTGTACAGGATAACCCTATTTCCGTCACAAAGATTCCCGGATCCTATACTTCATTTTATGTAGACCAGCAGATCAATGCATGGCTGAATAATGTGCGCACATACATTGCTTCTGGTTTTTCTCAGAAAGAAGCTACAAAAGCCGCTCTGGAACAGCCTTCTTCCAGGGTTTCCATGTATCAGGACACCGAAACCACTTCCGAAACACCGGCATATACCTATTATTTCCGTTATGTTCCCTATCTGTTTCTGGCTGTTCTGTGCTATTCCATGGGCTATATTCTTCTTGCTTTTCAGAAAGAAGATATCCAGAAACGTATGCAGGCTTCATCCGTTTCCATTCGCCGGCAGAACCTTGAAGGACTGCTTGCCATGTTTACGATCGGAGTCGGTTTATGGCTGATCGCCGTCACAGGTGCAATTGTCATGTATCAGAAAGATCTCCTGGCTTCCGGTGTTCTGACCTATTATCTCCTGAATACCTTTGTGATGATGATGGTCTCGCTGTCTCTGTCTTATCTGCTCGGACTTTTTGTAAAAAACAGCAACATGCTTAATGGACTTTCCAATATTGTTTCTCTTGGCATGTGCTTTTTGTCCGGTGTTTTTGTACCAATGAGTGTTATGGATAAAAAAGTACTTAAAATAGCACAGTTTCTTCCAGTCTACTGGTATGAGGACATCAATGAAACGCTCGCCAGATATCATAGCGTTTCTGGCAATATTGCCACAGATATCTGGAAATCTCTGGGAATCGAAGTTATGTTTGCTCTGGCATTTGTTGCTATCATTCTGGCTCTTTCGAAATATAAACGACAGAAGTAGGGCAATGTACCCTCATTTCTCCAGAAAAAAAGAACTCCTGCTCTTGTGTTATTCATCACATTTTACTGTGAAAATCAACATAAGCATGAGTTCTTTTTTTTATCCTTTTTTTCAAGTCGAACATCCGTGAGACTTGGCGCGTGATTCTGGTCAGCGTAAGCTGACATATTCTTTACAGAATCACTGCGCATCCTCGCGGAGCGTTTATCTCAGTCGGAGATTGGACTCCCACTGAGACAAATTTGCTATTACTCACCACCTGAAAGAGGTGGGAGTCTTCTCGACTGAGATAAAACAGTCAGTTCTGTCAGAAGAAAATTCCAACCTGTTCCAGGAACTGTTCCGGTGCTTCTACATGTGGAAAATGTTTTGTTTCTTTAATCATAACAGCTTCTACCGATGGATTGACATTCTGATATGCTTCTATGATTGCTTCCCCATTGTTCTCAGCTTCACCTTCAACAATATAAAGACTGTTATCGATTTCTTTCAGTCCACGGGTAATATCAATATTCATATATTTAGATGCTTTATTTGCATAAACATTCTTTGCATAACAGCCGCCTCTGTGCGCTGCCTCATAATATGCATCCTGCAGGTCTCTGTCCGGATGGAACGGATCAAATGCATAATTCTCAATGAATTCGTTATTAACAGCATCTCTTGATACGACCATGTGATAAACCAATGTTCCAAACACCGGAATTTCCAGACATCTGCGGAGAAGTTTTTCTTTCTTTCCAGGCATCTGTTTCAGACTTGAAAGACTGACCGGATTTACCATCATAATCTTGTTGAACAGATCTTTTTCATTGTGACATGCCATCACAACAAAAGATACTGCATATCCGTTCACGATAACATCTGTCTTCTCTCCGATCACATTTTTAATAAAATCGCAGATGGCCTGTACATAAACAAAGTTTGTATAAGTTATTCCTGACTTCTCAGAACGTCCGCATCCCGGAAGATCCAGGTTATAGACCGTATGCTCCAGTGCAAGATCATCCTCGATCTTACCCCACTCATATCCGGAACCACCCGGAAGCATATCATGGATCAAAAGGATCGGGCTTCCTTTGCCTTTTTTTGTATAATAAATATCACCAAAGCGCCAATGATAATAATTTCTTACATCAGTGTCCAGCATTTCCTTCAGACAGGCGGATGCTGCGATCACTTTATTTATAATATGAATAGTGGCAGTTGTTGTCATAACCAGTGCTGCTGCAGTCAGCAGACGTTTGCTGTGTTTCTTCATGTTCTACCTCCCTTTTTCCATCACCTGAATATCTATATTATACGATAAAAAAGGTCTTTTTACAATCTATAACAGAGAAAGAAGTTTCTCTACATCTTCCATTCTGGTTGCCCAGCTGGTTGCAAATCGGACTACCGTATGTGTATCATCCTTCTTCTCCCAGAAGCTGAACTGGACATCTTTTTTTAATTCTTCCATCTTACGGTTCTCCAGAACAACAAACTGCTGATTAGTAGGTGAATCTATGTAAAATGTATATCCTTTTTCTTTCAGTCCCGCTTTAAGAACGGCGGCTGTTTCGATAGCATTTTTACCAATTTCAAGATAAAGATCATCTGTAAAAAGCGCATCAAACTGCACCCCCGTAAGTCTGCCTTTTGCAAGCAGGGCTCCATGCTGTTTGACTCTTGTAAGGAAATGCTTCGGCATACTGTCTCCGGTAAACACAACAGCTTCTCCGCATAAAGCACCCGCCTTGGTTCCTCCGATATAAAATACATCGCAAAGCTTTGCAATATCCTGTAAAGTCACATCTGTTTCTTTACTTACAAGACCATAGATCAGTCTGGCTCCGTCCATAAAAAGAGGAAGCTTATATTCTCTGCACACTGCTGAAATTTCTGTCAGTTCTTTCTTTGTATACAGGGTTCCATACTCTGTTGGATGGGAAATATAAACCAATCCCGGAAATACCATATGCTCATGATTCTCATCTCCGTAAAAAGTCTCAACCAGATTCTTAAGATCCGCCGCACGGATTTTGCCATTCTTTTCCGGAAGTGTCAGGACTTTATGACCGGTAAATTCAATCGCACCGGCTTCATGTGTACTGACATGTCCCGTCTGAGCCGCTACAACGCCCTCATACGGCTGTAACATCGTATCAATGACAATCTGATTGGTCTGCGTGCCGCCTGTCAGTAAAAAGACTTCTGCGTCCTCACAGCCACATGCCTTCTTGATCTTTTCTTTTGCTTCTTCACAGTAATGGTCGGTTCCATATCCAGGAAGCTGCTCCATGTTGGTGTCTATCAGATGCTGAAGGACTTTTTCATGTGCACCTTCTGAATAATCATTTAAAAAATATAACATCTCTGATTCCTCGCTTATTATAAAATCGACTCTATTTTATCACCAGGAAGATTTTTTTACCACTGGCAAACAAAAAAATACCCCGCGAGCAACTCGCGGGGCAGGTTCGTATAAATTTAATTTTCTTCTGTAGCTGTATCGGATGTACTTTCTTCGGCATCTTCCGTATCCGGATTCACCATCTTCTGATAAGCTTCATCCAGATCTTTTACATTCATCTTGTTCACCAGATAAACTTTATCCTCAACTACCGCCGCATAGAAGTTTGTATCATATTCATAATACTTCACCGTAGTTTCTTTTCTGTCTGTATCTTTAAAGATAAAGGTATATGCCGGATCTCCTTCTGGAGTATACTCCTCAGTAAGACGTTCCTGTGCGGTCATGTTGATGAGTTTATTGTAGAAAGTCGTGAATGTGGATTCATCGAGGTCTTCGCCATCTAACTTGTAAGTTGTTGTAGTAGTCTCTTCCTCATCATCAGAAGAATCTGTATCTGTGGAACTCTCATCCGATGTTTCTGTACTGCTTTCATCTGTAGTATCAGAATCTGTATCGTCTGTGGTATCTTCATCTTCTGCCTTTACGGTTTCCGTTACAACGTTTATTGTATGATCTCCATCTGCACTCTGTACCTCCAGGGAATCCAGATCATTAACCGATACATAGCTTACAGACAGGTTATAGAAATCAGACATTGTACTGTCGAGGATATCTGTCAGAGAATCTTTCGTGATCGTGTAAACTTCTTTGCTGTCATCTACTTTCACATAACGGTCATCGCCGGTCTCATCTCCCACATAAATGGTAAGCGTCTTCTCTACCGTCTGTGTTTCCTGTTCATCCTCGGAAGAGTCTTCGTCTGATGCATCCGCATCTTCTGAAGTATCTGCAGCCGCTTCATCTGTTGTGCTTTCTTCTGTATCAGCATCTGTGGACTCTTCTGAATCCTCATCACTCTCTACAGCTTCTTCCTCGGTATACTTCACAGTAATAACTGCATACGGATCGTCAAATCCATACTTGGAATCGTCGGTGCAGTTATAATCTACAAATTTATCGTATGCCAGAGATCCTATCGCTGAAGTTACAGTTCCTGCTTTTGTAGTATCTGCCTTCTCTGTAGTTTTACCATCAGACACATTCCAGAACAGATTGTCTGCATCCTGTGTAAGCTCATAACTATTCTCTTTATCTACTTTAACATCTGTGATCGTAGCAGATGTTACGGATGGAAATGTGCCACTCTCCGCAAAATCATACAAAGTTCCCATAAAAGGCTCTATTGAGCTGCTGGATACCAGATAAACATTTTTATCATCATCCTCTTTTTTCACATAGTACTGATTATTTGAAGATTCCATTCCAATCTGAAGACTTGTATCACCATCAGCTGTTGTCAGCGTAATGGTATTCTGCGGATTATCCAGATCATACTGACTCATATCTTCCACATCGGAAATCTCCTGGTCAGCAGTCAGGGATGCAACTCCCTTGACTGCACTGTCAACCGTGTCCTGATTCACCGGAAAATTCGCATCAGATTTTTCTGTCCAGCTATCATCTTTTTTATCAAATTCTACTTCATTCTGGTCTGCGGTAAATGAAACTGCTGTTATATCATCTGCCTCCAGACTTACCAAATCTACGCTTGTGTCATTCTCTTCAGTTTCTTTTTCTTCCTGTGAGGTAACATAAAAGTTTACGCCTTCATACGCTGCGCACAGCACTCCCAGCACAACTACTGCCGAAACAAGTTTGACTGTTTTTTTCTTCATTTATGCCTTTCTCCTTTTCAGCCATACCATAAATCCCATTACCAGGAAGACTACCGGGATGATTCCCATTACCATGATCTTCCAGAAGCTTACATCATAAGCAGTCAGTGTCAGATAGGAAATCTGCAGGTTTTTAGATGGAACAGAAATTGTAGAAGTCTCATCGGAGCTGCACATCCAGTTCAGGGAGCTCATGATCATCTGCTCATTTCCACCGGATACCATCTGGTTGATCTGGCTGTCCATCAGATTTGAAGAAGTATAATAAACGATCTGTGTCTCTTTGTCATCATCCAATGTTTCTGTAATACTTACACCAAGATCAAACGGACCATCAATATCATCATCGGTTTTTTCAATCGCTCCACTATTGACATCCACTTTGGAATAAGCACTGTCAGAAGTTGTCAGAAGACTGTTGATCGTAACGGTATCTCTGACATCATCTGTCTTCTTGATTCCCTGTGCATAAGGCATCAGAACATAATAACCTTTGGATGCAAAATCAGAGACTGCATCGGTGCTGTTGACTGTCGGTACCAGATAATAAGGCATCTGCGCATAATGCTGTGAATCGCCTTCAATTACAATACCCTCTGTTCTCTCTACTCCATAGTTCTTGAGAACCGCATCAAAATTATCCATGGATTCTTCTGTATAATCAGAGAAGATCATAGCTTTTCCGCCATTTTCAAGATAATCAATGATCGCATCTTTCTCAGATTCGGAAATATCGGAAGTTGGTGCGTTGATTAGCAGGCACGCAGCATCATCCGGGACACTTTCTTCTGTGATCAGGTTCAGAGATTTAATATCAATATTTGCTTTCTGGATATCTTCCTGAAGAGTAGAATCCAGGTCTTTTTCACCATGTCCATCCAGTGTATAAAGAACCGGAAGGTCTTCGGAAGTTACATAGGAAATAGCACTGTCGATCTGTCCTTCTCCATCGAATCCTGTCGTTGTGGACTGATACGTATTATAATCAATCGAAGATTCATAAATACTGCTGTAATTTACAACTTTGCTTCTGTCACCACATACCACGATCAGGCTGTTTGCAGCAACATCATCACTGGTATATTCTGACGTAAATTTCGGATTTACAACAGGATCTTTCTGTTCTACTTTAATATGATCTGATCCTTCTTCATATTTCTCAAGTAACTTTTTAATTGTTTCATCTTCAGAACCGCTCTGTACGACCTGATAAATGGTCACATCTTTGTCCAGATCTTTCAGGAATTTCTTTGTGTCATCCCCGATACTGTAAAGTTTCTGTTCGCTGACATCCACTTCTGTATATTTAGATGGAAGGGAACCAACGATCATATTGACTACAAGAACGATTACGATAAATACTGCACTGATCACAACGCTGTAAGAACCGTTCTTGATGTATTTTTTATTCATGGAATCCTTTATTTTCTGTTTTAAAGGTTTCTTTTCTTTTTTGGCTGTCTCTTTTGCCGGATTTTCAATCTTATCTGCTTTCTTTGCTTTCAGTTTTTCCGTAAATTTCATTGTCTCCCACCTCCTTAATTCCAACGTCTCTTGGCAATCGACTGTACAGTCAGAAACAGGCAGACTGCAATCACAGACACGAAATACAAAATGCCTTTGACATCAAAGATTGCATTTGCAAAGTTGTCAAAGTGACTGCTCAGGTTAAAGATATCCAGCACTTTCTGAATTCCGCCTGAGAAGAAGCTGGAATTTACAACATACACAATTGCCAGGGCAATCTCACCAACTACACAGATGACTGCTGAGATCAGGAAGTTTTTGATCATTGTATAGATTATGATCGCTGCTGCCAGAATCAGAAGTCCAAATGTAACACAGGTAGAAAGTGCTCCTTCTGAGAAGAAAGAGGAAATTCCATTCATCATATAAAAAGCAAACAGAATAACAAATGTCAGTACTGCCGCAATTACCTGACTTTCTGTCAATGAGGAAATAAACACACCAATTGCAAGATTTGCACATCCCAGAAGGAAAAATCCAAGGATCGCAGTGTATGCTGCTCCCAGAGATACTGTTCCGAATTTTGTCATGAGCAGTGGATACAGACACATAATCAGCATCGGAATCGCAAAGATCGTAACCAGTGCAAAATATTTACCAAAAACAATTTTTTCAATAGACACCGGTGCTGTAAGAAGCAGCTGATCTGTTTTCTGTTTACGTTCTTCTGCAAGGACTCTCATGGTAAGGATCGGTACACTGATCAGAAATACAAAAGTCAGTGCACTTAATGTGTACTCAAAACGCGGATATGCTGCTCCAAGCTGATATGCCGAAAAATAAATACCTGTCAGAAACAGGATAAAAAATATGAACAGGTAACCGATCATAGAAGTAAGGTAACTTCTCAGCTCCCTTTTATATACTGCGATCATTTATTTTCCCCCTCCTTTTTGTCTGTCTCTTTTTCATTCTTTTTCTTCTTATCATCTTCAGTCAGTTCAAGGAAGATTTCCTCCAGAGATACTTTCTTCGACTGCATTTCCAGAATTGGGCAGTGTGCATCTGCCATTTTGAAGAACACCTCTTCACGGATATCCATATCCTCTTTTGTAGAAAGCATTACATTCCATGCATGTTCTTCCTTTGCATCCTCTATCTTAATATCTTTGATATCACTGATCTGTCCAAGTGCAATGCGAATATGATCTTTATCACCTTTCACAAGCAGATTTAAGGTATTGGAACCTTCTGCAAGTTTTCCAAGATTCTCAGGTGTATCACTGGCAACCAGTTTTCCATGAGAAATGATCAATACATAATCGCAGACAGCACTGACTTCTGACAGAATATGCGAACTTAAAATAACCGTATGTTTCTTCTTAAGGCTCTTGATCAGATCACGGATCTCAATGATCTGTTTCGGGTCAAGACCTACGGTTGGCTCATCCAGGATGATTACTTCCGGATAACCAAGAATTGCCTGTGCAAGTCCAACTCTCTGTCTGTAACCTTTGGACAGATTCTTGATCAGACGGTTTTTCATATCGGTAATCTTTACCATTTCCATGACTTCTTCTACCATGGATTTTTTTTGATCTTTTGGGATTTTTTTGAGATCAGCAACGAAATTCATATATTCGCCTACTGTCATGTCGAAATAAAGAGGCGGCATCTCCGGCAGATAACCGATGCATTTTTTTGCCTGCTCCGGTTCATCCAGTATATCATGACCATCAATGGTTACCGTTCCCTCCGTAGATGCTATATAACCAGTAATCATATTCATAGTCGTAGATTTACCAGCTCCGTTTGGCCCCAGAAAGCCGTAGATTTTGCCTTTCTCAATTTTAAAAGAAAGGTGGTCAACTGCCGTATGGTCTCCATAGCGTTTGACCAGATTGTTTACTTCAATCACAAGTCTCTCCTCCTTTTTCTTTAAACAGAATATTGTATTCTGCAAATATTTACAAAACTATAAATGAGCAAGTTCGTGATTTTGCATAAAAGAAAGACACCTCGATTCCAT
>ERZ507086.1196-NODE-1196-length-10292-cov-11.454137_pt1 | contig 10292 bp, 9 predicted proteins | sample MGYA00512292_ERZ507086 | MGnify/ENA metagenome assembly ERZ507086
TTCTTTTTCCTTTTCTCTCACAGGCAATTCCGAACGCATCAATCGGACCGGATCTTGTTGCACGTCCGAATGTCATCTCTCCGATCACCCCGGTAAATCCGATCAGCGCCACAAAGATAAAGTACGGAATCAGAAATGCTCCGCCTCCATATAACGATACTCTGGTAGGAAACATCCAGATATTTCCCATGCCCACCGCCGAACCGATGCACGCCAGGATAAATCCCCACCGGGTGTTAAATGATTCTCTTTTTTTCATCACATCTTCTCCATTTGTTTATAGTTTTGTAACTGTTCATTCTTCCACAGAATTATGTTTTTTACATATTATAAATCGTATTTCTCAGCAACCGCGTCATCCGGAAAGTTCCTGAATCTTTTTTCTGTGTCATCATAAGGATCGTCATCTGATCTTGCGGCGCATTGGCAAAATAGCAGCCGAGCCATCCGTCCCAGCCGTACTCTCCCTTGCTTCCCAGCGTTGTGGATCTGCCCGGGTTCACCAGCACACGCATGAAATTACCATAAGAAAATCCTTCCAGCCATGCCATACCTTCCCGTTCAAAGACTTCCTGCTGCTCTGCGCTCAGCACATGACCGGTCATAAAGCGTACCATCGCCGGACTGAGGATCTGTTTTCCCTTATAACTTCCGCCATTTAACAACATCTGTGCAAAATGAGAATAATCATCAATCGTAGACACCAGGCCTGCACCACCGGATTCGAATGCCGGGCGGCGATCCATCGCATTCCGGATGTCCAGATGATTACCGGTATAGAGTACCGACGGCTTTCCTTCGTTACACTCATACGTTTTCACCAGCCGGCTCTGCTTCTCTTCCGGTACCCAGAAGCCTGTATCCACCATTTCCAGTGGAGTGAAGATCTCTTTTTCCAGAAAATCTCCGAACCGCATACCGGAAACCACTTCCACAAGGGCACCTGCCACATCAGCGGAAGTTCCATAGCACCAGGAGCGCGCCGGCTGAAAGGCAAGCGGGATCTGTCCGAGACGGTTTGCAATCTCCACCGTACCATAAGCTCCTCCTTCTCCCTCATCAAGTCCCTGAATCACCTCGGCAAATAAGGCTTCTGTCTGTTTTCCGGTCAGATGATTGCCGTCATAGACCAGACCGGAGGTCATATTCACCAGATCCTGGATCGTGACATCCCGCCATGGCTTTTCCACATGGCCGTCTGCTGCTGCCACCATTTGTCCACAAAATCCAGGAAGATATCTACATACCGGATCTGCCAGATCGATCAGTCCCCGCTCCACCAGAATCATCACTGCAGTTGCGGTGATCGGTTTGGACATAGAATAGAGACGGTAAATACTGTCTCTCGACACCGGCTTTTTTGCCTCGATATCCGCATAACCGCTTTCCAGATACACGGTTTCCTTCCCTTCTTTTCTGACCATCAGAATCGCGCCCGGGATCTCTCCCCTTGCCACTGCATCATCAAGGATCCATTGCAATCGATTGATTTTTTCCTGTTCCATATTATGTAACCCTCCATATTATCTTCTCGCAGACTCTACGCTCTATTGTATACCAAAAAAGCCGTTATGCCTACGTTTTTTCGTACAACATAACGGTTTTTTGTATTTTTCTCTATGTTTTTTATTTATTTTTGGTAATTCCCTGACCAATCAGATAGCATACAGCTGCTACTACCATACCATTAATGGATGCAATTCCCAGGTTTACAACATTTGCCACAACAGCTCCCAGGATCACACCGCCTACAGCGAACCAGTTGACCACTGCAGGTTTCGCATCCGGATCTTCATACTCTTTCTTATTCATAAAGTATGAAAGTACCAGAATGATACCTACCGGCGGCAGCGTACAGTTCAGGATGTTCAGCCATTTTGTGAAGTTATAATACAGCCATACAGAAAGCACCGTTCCGATGATACCGGATACCAGAACCATCGGTTTTTTCTTCTGATGAAAGATATTTGCCAGGCCAAGACCTGCAGTATACAGGGCATTGTCGTTGGTTGTCCAGATGTTCAGACCAAGTACCAGAACTGCCATGTAGAACAGATTCAGACGGATCATAACCTCGAAGATATCATTTCCACCTACGAAAATATAGGCAATTGCTCCGAAGAAAAACATCAGGGAGTTTCCGATAAAGAATGCCACGACCGTTGCGATCGTTCCTGTCTTCGCGTCTTTGGCAAATCGGGTAAAGTTCGGGGTTGCAGTTCCACCGGATACGAAAGATCCCACAACCAGGCCGGCACCGCCAAAGACTGTGAGAGAACCGCTGGATACGGCGAACTGATCCACGATCGTTCCGTTGCCCTGACGGATCGCCATGACCATAGCCACTGTACCGAGTACTGCTACCAGCGGCACTGCAATATAGCTGATCACCGTCAGAGAATCTATACCAAAGTAAGCGGAAGCTGTCATACACACACCGGCTCCGATAACAAGCGCCCACATGGCGGCTTTACTGTCACCGAATAATTCTCCTGCTACCGGAATCGCAAACATGGCGATACCAACACCGAACCAGCCGATCTGTGTAAAACTGATCATTGCAGAGGATAGATAGGAACCTTTCTCTCCAAAGGCTTTCTGCGCAAGCAGATCCATGCTCATACCTGTCTTCGCTCCGACATACCCAAGAAGTCCGGTATACAGACCAAGGATTGCCCCACCAAACAGCAGAGATTTTAAGAATCCCCAGAAATCCAGTCCTGCTGCCAGCTGCTGACCTGCCCACATACTTGCGGAGAAGAAGGTAAATCCAAGCATGATCATAAACATGGTCACAAAGCCCTTCTTTCCTTCCTCCGGTACGACGCGATCCGCGTAATCGATGTCTACTTTCTGTTCTGTCTCTTTTTTCATTTGTTTTCTCCCGTCTCAGTTTGTTTCCATAACCTTATTTGTCTTTCGGCTGATTCCATTACAGAATATATTTACGCAGTGCACCGGTAAATTCATCGATCCGCTGCTGCGCCAGTTCTTCTAATGTAATGTTCTTCATGCTCTCCACATATCCCTGTTCCTGGCGATACAGCCATTTTGTATCTGCCGGACGGATCTTTTCATAATGGTTTGCATGGATCCAGTCTTCGTAACTGATCGGAAGTTCATAACCGAGTTTTTCTTCCAGTAAAGTTCCAAAATCAATCTGACCGGCGCGCTCTTTGATTCCGTTCCAGAACTCCAGCACTTCTTCTACATGCTCATGGATCTCGTAACGTCTCGCCCCGCCATCATAGATAATACATTTTTCAAACAGAGGGCTGCACATGGAAAGTGTCTCCCGACGGAATTCCGGAGCCACAATACCACCCTTCCAGTAAAAGTCTACATTTGGAAGATTGATACCGGATACACCCTTATCTTCATACATACCGAAGATTCCTTCATAATATACCGTGATAAATCCTTCAAATTCCGGCCAGAACTCCCGAATATCCCGGGTCAGATCCTCCAGGATCTCGATACCCTTCGTTCCACCAATCGTAAAGATGATAATATTCCGAAGTTTTGCTCCGTGATTCCGGTAAAAATCAGTCACATAACGCAGACAGTGGATCAACGTCTCTCCACTCGCAATGATATCTCCGATCATCAACGTGCTGTCCGGTACCATCGTCAGCTTACTGTATTTGATCTCCAGTCCCGCAATCTCTTCCTCCTGAAATACACGCTCACTGGATAAGAAACTGATGTCATGCACACGAATGTGCTCCCGGTAGCAGCTCTCCTCCAGCGGATAATTCAGCGCACCGCGAAGAATCGATAAGATATTCGCTGTTGTCACTTTCTTCTGTTCTTTCAGATAATATAACATCTGAGAAGTCGACGGAATCAGGCAGTTATAAACCTCATACCCGACAATCTCCGGTGTGTTCAGAAGCTTTCTCGTCTCCGCCTCCGAAACCACATAATACTCATTCAGATAATCTCCGCCATCCAGCCGATAGCAGGCAACACCCTGCTCGTCAAACTCCGGCATCAGTGTCACGTTTTCCCAATCTTTCTTCATATACTTATCCTCTTTTTCATAACCGCCATCCCACAGTCAACCCACGATCCGCCGGTTACTTCTTTTCTATTTTCCATTTCTCACCCACCAACTTTTTCAACCAGATGGGCGTACTTCTTGAATATATTACAGATATTCCTTCCCCCCGTCAAGACCTATTTCAAAACAAGCAAAAAATCTCACCGTTTCCATACGTTTCCATCGATTCCGGCTGCTTTTCCTCATACACATGGTGAAATGTCTCCTGATTTTCTGCTGAAAATGTATCGGTTTTTCTTTGTTTTCTTTCGAAAATGTGTTAGAGTCATACCATACGCGAATACATCCCGAAATCTTTCTATTTCTGTATCCGCATCTTTTGTGTACAATGGGGGATTTTATTTTGGAAACTGTAGAAAAAGAACATAACCGTATGGCGTTAAATGTGGCGGCACTTGCCGGGGATATCCTGCTGGCGAGCGGAGCGGAGATTTTCCGTGTAGAGGAAACCATCAACCGGATCGCCCATGCCTACGGCATCGACTCGTGTGATCCGTTTGTCTTAAGCAGTGGTTTCTTTCTCACGGCTGACAGCAACTCGGATCAAAACTTTGCCTGGGTACGCCACATCCCGTTGAGTGCTACCCGGCTTGACCGTGTCACTGCGGTCAACCAGCTCTCCCGTGAGATTGAACACGGATTCTATACACCGGAGGAAGCCTATCAGAAGCTTCAGGATATCCAGCAGATGCCCGCCAAACGGAATCTCTGCCAGATCCTTGCTTCCGGCGTGGGCAGCGGATGCTTCTGTTATCTCTTCGGCGGCGATCCGGTAGACTGTATCGTGGCTTTTATCGCCGGACTGCTGCTGTATGTCTATCTGCTGTGTGTGGTGAAAGGACAGCTTTCCAAAATCGCAACGAATATATCCGGTGGCATGTTTGTGACTTTCATCGCCGTCCTGATCTATCAGTTAGGACTTGGACATCATCTGAGTGAGATTATCATCGGTTCCATCATCCCACTGGTTCCCGGTGTGGCGTTTACGAATGGCATCCGCGATATCGCCGACCAAGACTATATTGCCGGTGCGGTCCGCATGCTGGACGCACTGCTTGTCACGTTCAGTATCGCAATGGGTGTCGGTCTTGTAATGATCGGGTATCACCATTTTGTGGGCGGTGCGATTCTGCCGTGATTCATGGGTTTCTATGAATGCATGGGTTTCTTTCGTCCCGGCGGATTTTATAAAACGAGATAACATACGCTTTGCGAAGCTTACTTATTGCTTGCGTAAATCAAATATATTTATCTATCTCTCAGGAGGTTATCTTTATGTCCGTACATCTGATTTTCGAGTTTCTTACCGCTTTTGTCGGTACGATCGCTTTCGCCCTGCTCTTTCAGGTGCCAAAAGAATATTATGTAAACTGTGGTCTGGCCGGTGGCTGTGGCTGGATCTGCTACAAGTTACTGCTGGCTGGCTGCGGGCTCTTCGGTTCCACTTTTTTTGCCACGGTTCTTGTCGTTTTTCTCTCCAGGCTCAGTGCGGTCCGGCGCCACTGTCCGGTGACGATCTTTCTCGTTGCAGGCATCTTCCCGCTGGTTCCGGGAGCAGGGATCTACTGGACTGCCTATTATGTCGTGACAGATCAGCTGGCCAAAGCTTCCGACCGTGGATTCCAGACTTTGAAGATCGCGGTGGCGATCGTGCTTGGCATCCTGTTTGTCTTTGAATTTCCACAAAAGTGGTTTCGCTGGGCGGAGCGCGGTACGGCTGCCGGCAACTGATCCGCACACAGGACTTTTTCAACTGCAATCTCCCACGACCGACACAGAATCCAGAACGTCCAGCAGTGTTCTACGCATCTTATGTAAGCAAATTGATTCACAAGATCAATTTTTAATATGCAATGCATCAAAAAAGCATGCATACAGGATTTTTCGCTTCTGTATGCATGCTTTTTCTTTGTGGTGATATAATTTTACAATTTTATTTTCGCATTATGGCTTTTCTGACATTTCTACGGATACGCTTCGGTATTTCTTCTCTGTCCCCGCAGATTCTTACGCTTCCACAACTACCTTGCAACCCGAAAGGCTCCTCACCGTATAATTTCCATTTCCGCCTTCCACATGCAGGTGAATCTCATCTCCCACACGTTTCGCAGTCACCGTCATCACCGTCTCTCCTTTCAGATCCGGTATCTCAGTTTTCGCTTCGGCTCCCTCATCAAACGCAGATACCAGAAGGCTAACACCATCCGCATAATCATAATCCGGTTTCTGGTCATTATTGCCCAAAGCAAGCACTGTATTTGGACGGATCATCAGTGGCAGACTGTGATAATCATGCGTCTCTTTCTGCCATTTTCCTCCGCTCACATCTGCTCCGGTGATCAGATTATACCAGGTTCCCTCCGGCAGATAATACTGCACTTCACCGTTCTCTTTAAAGATCGGAGCCACCAGCAGAGAATCGCCGAACATATACTGCCGATCCAGGGTATCACATGCACGATCCTCCGGGAAATCCAGGAACATCGGGCGCAGTACCGGACGGCCTTCTTTGTGTGAGCGCACAGCCTGCCCGTACAGGTATGGCATCAGACGACATTTCAGATTGACAAACTCCCGCAGAATATCACATGCCTCTTCATCAAACATCCACGGCACACGGTAAGAAGACGAACCGTGCAGCCGGCTGTGAGAACTTAACAGGCCAAACTGGCACCAGCGTTTGTAGATGTCCGCCGGTGCGGTACTCTCGAATCCACTGATATCATGACTCCAGAAACCAAATCCACCCAGAGACAGAGAAAGTCCTCCACGAAGAGTCTCTGCCATGGAAACATAGCTTGCAGAACAGTCACCGCCCCAGTGTGCCGGGAACTGCTGACCACCGACGGTGGCAGAACGCGCGAACAGCACAGCTTCGCCGGTTCCTCTCTCACGCTCCAGTAATTCGAAAACTGCCTGATTGTACAGATAAGTATAGTAATTATGCATTTTCACCGGATCGGAATGGTCAAAATACTCGATTTCTTTCACCGGGATTCTCTCACCAAAATCAGTTTTAAAGCAATCCACGCCCATATCCAGCAGCGTCTTTAACTTTCCTTGATACCATGCCACAGCATCCGGATTTGTAAAATCAACCAGTGCCATACCAGGCTGCCACAGATCCGTCTGCCATACGCTTCCGTCTGTTTTCTTAACCAGATAACCATGATCCTTTCCCTCTTTGAACAGACAGGATTTCTGTCCGATATACGGATTGATCCATACACAGATGTGAAGCCCGCGATCATGATACCGTTTCAGCATGCCTTTCGGATCCGGGAATGTCGCGGGATCCCATTCAAAGTTACACCACTCATAGGCATCCATCCAGTAGCAGTCAAAATGGAACACATGCAGCGGAATCTCCCGGTCTGCCATGCCCTGAATAAAACCGGAAGTGGTCGCCTCATCATAATTCGTAGTAAAAGAAGTCGTCAGCCACAATCCGAACGACCATGCCGGCGGCAGTGCCGGTTTTCCGGTCAGTTCTGTGTATTTTTCTACGGTTCCCATCGGCGTTTTTCCACTGATCACATAATAATCCAGACGTTCCCCCTCTACGGAAAACTGGATCCGTTCTACCTTCTCACTGGCGATCTCATACGCCACATCGCCCTCGTTGTCCACCAGGATACCATAGCCTTTATTTGTCACATAGAACGGGATATTTTTATAGGCAATCTCACTGGCAGTTCCGCCATCCTCGTTCCACATCTCCACTACCTGTCCGTTTTTTACGAACGGCGTGAAACGTTCCCCGAGTCCGTAAACATATTCATCCACATCGAGGAACATCTGCTCCAGCATATAGTTTTTCCCGGTTTTTGTGTTCTGCATATAGGCAAGATTCCGGAAACTCGACTCTGTGAGGAAAGTATCTCCCTCATAAAATTCCATCTTGTATCCATTCGGTGCTTTATCGATCACCGCTTTCAGAGAGCCCGTCTGATAGATCAGCTGCTCCTCATTCTCCTCGATCCGCACATGCGCATCGCCGGTATAAATCTTTGCAAAAGGTCCGTTATATACGGCTCCGTCATGATGCACCGCAGACACTTTGATCACACCGTCCATCGGACTGGACAGTGTCACCGTCAGAAGCGGGATATTCAGACAGCTTCCCCGATCCACGATATGGGAACACGGCAGATACATCGTCAGTTCCTGCCCGTATACCCGGTGACTTCCGTACTCTACTGCATAGGCAGCTTTCATCTCATCACGAAGCAGCCAGTAACCATTGGTAAATTTCATAATTTCCTGTCTCCTTTACATTATGTTTGTAGCCCTCAGAAATCTTCTCATTTTTTTCAAACAATTCTTCTTTTATTATAGAAATTTCCCACATAAAACACAAGATTTTCACTCACTTTTCTTTGATTTTTCTCGGTGATGGCATTTTGGCTTGTATATCTCGGGATTTTGACATATTCATGTCAAAACACCTCGCGGGACAGTGGCTACTGAATAGTTACGATTTTTCATAATATTTAGATTTTACTTTCCTTGTCAAATCCCGGTATCTGTGTATAATAAACCTCAGAATATAATCATTCGGCATATTCGCAGTTACGCGAGTAGAAAACCTCGCAGAACCCTATCTACTAAATGGTTATAAAAAGACACATAAAGGAGAGACTCTAATGGAAAATATTAAAATCGGATATATCGGCCTTGGATGCCGTGGAAAAGATCTGTTGGAAAATATCGTTCTGGCTCAGAAAGAACAGGTTGTCGCTGTCTGCGATGTTTATGAAGATCGCGCCCGGGAAGGAGCGAAAGTAGTGGAAGCTGCCGGACAGCCGACACCTTTTGTATCTACCGATTATAAAGATATTATCGCAAATAAAGAGGTAAATACGATCATCATCGCAACCGCCTGGGAATCTCATGTAGAGATCGCCCTTGCTGCCATGTATGCCGGAAAAGCCGTAGCCATGGAAGTCGGTGGCGCTTACTCTCTGGAAGACTGCTACAAACTGGTCGATGCTTATGAAAAAACTAAAACACCGTTCATGTTCCTGGAGAACTGCTGCTTCGGCCGCCGCGAACTGATGGTGTTAAATATGGTAAAACAGGGTGTTCTCGGCGAGGTAGTTCACTGCGCCGGTGGATATCAGCATGATCTGAGAGACGAAATCGCATTCGGAAAGGAGAACAGACATTACCGCCTTAGAAATTATCTGTCCAGAAACTGCGAAAACTATCCGACTCACGATCTGGGACCGATCGCCAGAATCCTGAATATCAACCACGGAAACCGGATGCTCACCCTTTCTTCCTTCGCCTCCAAGTCCGCAGGACTCCATGAGTTCATCATGCAGAATAAGAGCGATGACGAAAGACTGAAACAGGCACATTTTGCCCAGGGTGATATCATCACCACAATGATCCGCTGTGCCAACGGAGAAACCATCCAGCTGACCCTCGACACCACCCTGCCGAGATACTACAGCCGTAACTTCACTGTCCGTGGAACCAAAGGCATGTACGAAGAAGCCACCGATTCTGTCTTCATCGACCGAAAAGAAGACCGCGATCACGATTTTGACTGGAGAAAAGAGTGCAGCGGAAACGCTGATACCTACGCCGAAACCTACGATCATCCGATCTGGAAAAAATTCCTCGAAGAAGGCGTCCAGGGCAGCCACGGCGGCATGGACTGGCTGGAATTCGAACAGTTCTTCCAGTGCCTGCGCGAAGACAGCCCGATGCCGGTAGATGTCTACGATGCAGCTTCCTGGATGGCGATCACAGCCCTGTCCGAGATGTCTGTAGCCAGAGGCGGTGCTGTCGTTGATATTCCGGATTTTACCAACGGAAAATGGGCGATGGGTCTGGACACAGCCGATGAACGGTAATCCATATGAACACAACTTTTTCCATATAATTTCAGCATAGAAAAACAGCGATGGTTTACATAAAGTCAACCATCACTGTTTTCTTATAACAACGTTCTATTTGCTCTCTTATTTTCGGATTGCCAAAACAAATCTTGATGTGATCTCCGCAGGTCTTGTGATTGCCCCTCCGACTACCAGGGCGAATGCTCCCGCTTCCAGAGCTTTTTTTGCCTGTTCCGGATAATGAATATGTCCCTCTGCGATGATCTTTGCCGGACATTTCTCAGAAAGTTCATGGATAAACGCATAATCAATATCATCACATCCCTTTGTCTCCGGTGTGTAGCCACGCATCGTAGTACCCACAAAATCAGCCCCCGCCT
>ERZ507086.1203-NODE-1203-length-10234-cov-4.632970_pt1 | contig 10234 bp, 7 predicted proteins | sample MGYA00512292_ERZ507086 | MGnify/ENA metagenome assembly ERZ507086
AACCTGAGCGATTCTTCCCAATCCACCGAGGATAACCAAAGCGACGCAAACCGCGACGATCACTCCGGCGATGATTACAGTGTAGGAATACTCCGCCCCAAAAAGATTTACTGTATGCCTTGAATCCGCGTCGAAGAAATTTTTCACCGCGGAGGAAATGCCGTTGACCTGGGTAAAGGTGCCGATTCCGAACAGGCCCACGCACATGCCAAAGAAAGCGAACAGCTTAGCAAGCCACTTCCATCGCTTTCCCATGCCTTTTTCAATATAATAAAAGGGTCCGCCCAATACGTGTCCGTCTTCGCAGATATGACGGTATTTGATGGCAAGCACGCCCTCTGAAAATTTAGTGGCCATACCGAAGAAAGCCGCGATCCACATCCAAAACAGGGCGCCGGGTCCTCCGGCTACCACGGCGGTAGCCACGCCGACAATATTGCCGGTGCCGATGGTCGCGGAAAGCGCGGTGCACAGAGCGCCAAAGCTGCTCACCTCTCCGTGGCCGCCTTCCTCGTTTTTGACCATGTACTTCAGCGCCTTAGGCAGCTTTCTGATTTGAAGCCCTCCCAGACGTATGGTCATGAAAATTCCGGCCGCTAAAATAAAAATAATCAGCGGCAGGCCCCAGATCGCACCGTCAAGCCATTTAATCCATTCATTAATTTTTTCAAACATACCCTTCCATTCCCCTTCAAAAAAATGAAAGCCGAACAAGTCCGGCTTTCTGGAGAAAAGACAAAAGCATTTGTGTCCTCTGTCCTTTTGCCTGAGAGATCAGCGGAAGCTCCGCCTTACACCTTCGGCTCCCGAAAACCGGGACTCTCCAGAGAGTCGCCGCGTTAAAAATTTGACGCGGCTCTTACTGACGGTTAATAATTTATCATACATCCCGCGGGGAAACAAGGGATTTCCCCGCATTTCGGCAGAATGTACGGAACTTTTCTCTCCTCGTCCAAAAATATCTGTCGGCGTGACGCGCTGCCAGCAGACGATCATCGATTTTCCATATGAAATCGATAACAGGAAATCACACAGTGTAAATGGAGGATGTCCCGTATTTTTCAGGGGACTGCTGGGAGAGCCGGCTTCTCCGTGCCAAGAGCGGAACCCACATCAGCCTGCGGTGAAAACCTGGCTTTTGCCGGCGGGCCGGTTGCAGCCGTCAAGCTTTTCAAATCCTACGCCGGCGCAGCGGGCTAAGCTCTATCGATAGAACGGCTTACCTTGAGCCGCTGCGTTCTTTCCAAACGTTATATAAAATATCTTTAAAAACCAGCATTGCGTCTTGTGCGTTAAATTTATATTCTTGCTCTAATTCGTCTAGCATTGTCTTTATTCTGTAGGCGTAGTTTGGAATATTTACTTTACCCTGATAGGTAAGCAGAATCGGATATTTTTTCCCCCACTCATTTGTCCAGTTGATTTTTTCGTCTGCTTTCTCACCGGACTTTTTAATCATTTCCTGAATCTCTGCCGTGTTAATATCAAAGTCAATCAGCTCGTCTAAAGACATCTGGTACAATACCGCCAGCCTTTTACATTGACGAATATCTGGAATCGTTTCGCCTGTCTCCCATTTTGAAATAGTCTGCCGGCTTACTCCCAGCTTTTCCGCTACATCTTCCTGTGATAACCCACGTCTTTTTCTCGCGTGAAATAAACTATTTCCTAAATTCATTATTTTTCCTCCTGTCAGTTCAGTTATGATCTCATTATACTATTTAACAGGATCAAGCTCTATCAAGAATCCCTGGCAAATATGCATGTTTTCTTAGCGAAAAGCCCTACTTTACCTGCGCCCTCTAGCTTTCGAAAATATGAACTCATGCGGAACTGCAGATTTTGCAGACGCCTGGTTGATTCATAAATTCTCTTTGCAATACACATTTCTACCTTTTTCATTTAATGTGGCTGCTGTCAGGCTTTTGCAGCTTATCCGTAAAAAGAATAGAGGGAGGCCCGCTGTAAAAAATAAAAGCGCAAAAGAAAAACACACCCCATATTATGGGGTGTGTTTTATCTGCGGCGGCTTGCCGCTGGTGGACGTTAACGGGTTCGAACCGCTGACCTTCCGCACGTCAAGCGGACGCTCTACCAGCTGAGCTAAACGTCCATTTTTGCTGCTTGATTATTATATAGTATTTCAAGAGGCTTGTCAAGCACAGATTAGTTTCTTTTTGGAAACTTCTTTGAAAACTACCTAACCCACACATTTTATGGTATACTAAATAAACTATGGATATTATTTTTATCTTAACTAGCTTGTTTGAAGAAATCCTTTGTATTCAAGCGGCCAAGATTTAGTTCAGGGTTAAAAATTTGCTATTCACTGAAAAATAAGGTACAATAATATAACATGCATTTTTGATGTCAATACGAAATCTAAGGAAACTGGCGGTGAATCAATGAGCACAATGCAGGAAAAACTGAAAAAAATGAATCCCAGGCAACTGGAGGCTGTGCTACATACAGAAGGTCCCCTTTTAATTTTAGCGGGTGCCGGCAGCGGAAAGACAACAGTTTTAATCAATCGGATCGCTTATATCATTGATCAGAGTCTGGCGAAGCCGTGGCAGATTTTGGCTATCACCTTTACCAATAAGGCGGCCGGAGAATTAAAGGAGCGGCTTACCGCCATGCTTGGGGATACCGGCGGAGATGTCTGGGCCGCCACCTTTCACTCTACCTGCGCCAGGATCCTGAGGCGGGATGGGGACAGAATCGGATACAGCAGCCACTTCACTGTTTATGATACAGATGACAGCAAGCGCCTGGTTAAGGATTGTCAAAAGGCCTTGAATATCGACGACAAAATGATTTCACATAAGTCCATTTTATCTGAGATTTCCCACGCCAAGGATAGTATGCTCTCTCCTGCGGACTATCAGGCGGCCGCGGGCAGCGACTTCCGCCTGGCGAAAATCGGAGCAGTTTATGAGCTGTATCAAAAGCGTCTGCGGGAAGCGGACGCTATGGATTTCGACGATTTGCTGGGGAATACTGTGGAGCTGTTCCGTCAATGTCCCGATGTTTTGGAATACTATCAAAACCGGTTCCGCTACATCATGGTGGACGAGTATCAGGATACCAACCAAGTACAGTATGAATTTGTCCGCCTTCTTGCCGAGAAAAGCAAAAACCTCTGCGTGGTGGGCGACGACGACCAAAGCATCTATAAGTTTCGAGGCGCGACCATCGAGAATATCATGAGCTTTGAAAAGTCCTATCCCAACGCAAAGGTCATCCGTTTGGAGCAGAATTACCGCTCAACCAAGAATATTCTGAACGCCGCCAACGCGGTCATCAGCAATAACGAGGAGCGGAAGGGCAAAACCCTTTGGACAGAAAATCCGGAGGGAGACAAAATTCAGATCCATACCTCCTCCAACGAGCAGGATGAGGCCGGCTTTGTCGCTACCACTATTTTAGAACAGGTCGCAAAAGGCCGAAAATATTCTGACTTCGCGGTGCTGTACCGAATGAATTCCCAGTCCAATATTTTGGAAAAGGTCTTTGTGAAGTCCGGCATTCCGTACCGGATTATCGGCGGCCATCGATTCTATGAGCGCCGGGAAATCCGGGACATGATCGCCTATCTGAGCGTGATCAACAACCCTTCTGATGAAATCCGCCTGCGCCGGATCGTAAACCAGCCTAAGCGCTCCATCGGAGATAAAACCATTGCTACCGCCAGCGAGATTGCCGGGGTTCTGGGAGAAAGCCTGCTGGAGGTTCTGGGGCGCGCTGATGAATTTGACAGTCTGCGCCGGGCTTCCGTCAAGCTGAAGGCATTTTATGATATGATGCAGGAGCTAATTGACGCCAACGACGATGAAAGCGTGTCTCTCCATGAGCTGTATGAGCTGATTTTGGAGAAAACCGGCTACATAGAAGCGCTGCGCGGAGAAAAAGAAGAGGCGGAGACTAGAATAGAAAATATTAACGAGCTTGCCTCCAACCTTCTGAAGTTTCAGGAGGAAAACGGAGAGGAAGCCACCTTGTCGGCCTTCCTGGAGGAAGTTTCTCTGATGACGGATATCGACAATTACGATGAGACCGCGGACACCGTGGTGATGATGACCATGCATTCCGCCAAGGGGCTGGAATTTCCGGTAGTATTTTTGCCAGGCTTTGAGGAGGGAATTTTCCCAGGCCTTCAGGCGATTTACGATCCGAACGAGATCCAGGAGGAAAGGCGCCTTTGCTATGTGGCTATCACCAGGGCGAAGGAAAGCCTTTATCTGCTGAACGCGGACAGCCGTATGCTTTTCGGCTCTACCAGCCGGAACCGGCCCTCTCGGTTCAGCCTAGAAATCCCCTTGGATTTAATCAATAAAACCCGGGAGCAGGACTGGAGAAAGCCGGATCTGGGAACCAAGATGCCGGTAGCGGAAACAGAGCTCCGAAGGAAATCCGCAACAGCGGCCATGCATTTTGGCCAGGTAACGCCTCCGGCCAGAAGCGGGAATGTGTTTAAAACCGGTGATATGGTGCAGCATAAAACCTTTGGAAAGGGACTGGTCATCAGCGCTACACCAATGGGCAACGATGTGCTGCTGGAAATCGCCTTTGAACAGGGAACAAAAAAATTAATGGCTAATTTTGCGCGTCTGGCTAAAGTGGAATAAAGCGGCTTATTTTTAAAAAGAGTGTGCCGAAGCATCTGCTCCCACTCCTTTCTTTGTTTGCAGGCGGCCTAGAAAGCCTACCAAAAAGAGGGACAAATTCTAAAGAATTTGTCCCTCTTTTTCGATTTTGCAATATTTTCATCAGACCTTAAAAATCCGTCACATTTCCTTTGCTTTTCCGTAGACTATAAGGAAAGCTTTTAGTTTTTAACCTGTTAGGAGGATCATTATGGCGGATAACTATGAAACCATGAATCAGGAATCTCCAAATTACGGATGTTTTAAGGAAGCCGTGTGCATCGACGCGTCCCGCGTGTACGATTCCTGCGGAGATAAGGATTGTCTTGAGGATTTACGCGTATATTTTTCGCCCGCGTCCCAGGCTGTCATCGACCAGGCCGCTCAAGTGCGTATGCGTAATGTAGACGTTCTCGTGGTATACTTAGGGCTGGAGCCTGTACCGTTCCACAAGGGCTTTTACTCTGTGGATATGACCTTCTTCTTTGAAGTGACCCTAGATGTTTTCCAAACTCCCGCCGCGCCGCCGGTAACCATTTCCGGCCTTTCCGTATTCAGCAAAAACGTGGTGCTTTACGGCAGCGAAGGCAACGTCAAGGTATTCAGCTCCGACGGCTCTCTGGATGAGCTGGAGCAAAATTCCGTACAAAGCCTGCCGAAAGCAAGCGTGCAGGTAGCGCAGCCGGTGGGTCTGTCCGCCAGGCTCTGCGAAGGAAGAACCTGCTGCTGCGAGCCTTGCTGCAGAATTCCCGACTGCATTTGCAGACGGTACGGCGGAAGCTTCTGCATGGAAAATACCGATAAGGTCGTTTACGCCACCATCGGTATCTTCACCATCGTACAGATCGAAAGGAACGTCCAAATGATGATTCCCGCTTACGATTTCTGTATTCCGGAGAAGGAGTGCATCACTTCCAGCGACAATCCCTGCGAACTGTTCAGCCGGATTGATTTCCCCACCAACGAATTCTTCCCACCTAAGGTCACCGACGTTTACGGCGATGACCATGGCTGCGGCTGCCACAAGCACAAGGAATGCTGACCGCTCTATGAAAAAGGCGCTGCCGGTAAAACCGGCAGCGCTAATTTTTATAGCCGTTTTTTACGCAGGGCAGCTCGTTAAGCTCATAATTAATGATAAAGCCGCTACATGAAGGCTTTTATATCCCCGCTATGCCGAGGCATGATACACCTATAAAAGCAGATTCTTGATGATCAAATAGAAGAAAAATTTTTTAAGAAGCTTTTCCTGAACATCTTAAACACTATCTTTTTAATTTGCGCTTTGGGGCGCCGAATTCTCTTTTTTCGGGCAAATTCCTCTTGTTATTTCCTTTTAATCATCATATAATAATACTTATATGCTAAGCCGCATGGATTTATCAAGAATGATTTCCTTTAGGAAGGTGTCCCTATGACAAAGCGCGAGGAATTTTTTAAAAAACTGTACCCCTTTCTCTTAGGCTTTTATGCTCTTTTTAATATTGCTTGGGGAATTTATTACATTGTTCAAGCAAAGCCTTACTATTATATATTAGCTTTTTGTTCCCTGCTGTTCATCCCTATTGTAGAGCTATTCTACAAGCTTTTACATTTTAAGCCGGTCTATCAGTTAAACGCGTTTATCTATATTTTCATTTTTATGCTTTATACCTTAGGCCTTGTCCTACGGTTTTATAGCGTGGTTCCCTATTATGATAAGGTCGCCCACACCTTCTCCGGAGTCTTTGTCAGTTTTCTTGGCCTTATCTTATTTTATTTGATTAAGCCTAACCGCAAAATCGAAGAAATCGATTTCCCCCTGGCCAGTGTCTTTACGGTAGCGGTTTCCATGGCTATGGCTTGCTTTTGGGAAATCTGTGAATACGTATTAAGCCTGATAGTCCACAACGATCCCCAAATGGTTGCCGCGACTGGCATTCAGGACACCATGCTGGATATGATCGTTTGTACCATCGGTGCGCTGCTGATGCTGATTCCCTATTATTTTTACTATAAGAAAAAGAAGGTCGGCTTCATAATGGGCGGATTTCAGCAAATGGTCCAGATCGACCTTCAGAATAAATGATATTCCAGGAGCTGTTTGCTGTTCGGTTAATCATAAATATCCGCCGGCATAACCAGATGCCTTCTTGTAGTGCAAGAAGCCCTTTCAGTTGAACTGAAAGGGCTTCTTCTGATTTATGCCACAGGCGTTTTCGGAAGTTTTTGCACCGCCCGCAGACCTGGCAGCAGTGCTAATAGCGAGCCAATTAGGATGAAAGCGATTCCTAGCCCCATATTCCAGGAGATCACCTCTCCCAAAATAAAAAATGCAAATACAGGCGCTAAAACCGGCTTTAAGAAAAACACCAGGGAAGTCTCCTGGGCGCTGGTTTCTTCCATCGCTTTAAAATAGCAGGCAAAGCCCAAACCAGTATTAACGATACAAATCATCAGCATCCAGGGCAAGGTTTTCCAGCTATAGCCTGAAAGCAGCGGAATATTGGCGAAAAGCTCCAGCCCAGAACCGGCAAGCCACTTATTTACCATCGGAAGCCTGCTGAACAATATCATAAAAAGCATTTCTGCGCTGCCGCATAAAAAGCTGGCACAGGTGACCACTACCCCGCCAAATCTGGCGCACCGTTGTTTTCCCATTACCCCATATACAGCGAACAGCAAGGTGGAGATCATCGCCAGCAGCACTCCATAGGGGCTTAAACTGATATGAAATGGATTAATGATCGCAAGGATTCCACCAATCTCAAGAAGCAAGGCGGCTATCTGGTTTCTACGAATCGACTCTTTCAGCATGAAAAAAGCCAAGACAGCAGTAAAAATCGGATTGCTGCTGAACAAAACTGCTACCACAGAGGCTGGCACCTCCTTCACAGACATCTGATAAACCGACATGCTCAACACCATACCCACAAAGCCCAGCAGTAAAAAACCAGGAATATCCTTCCAGCCCAGCGAAGCCCCCTTCTTTTTCAGCGTCCTCGCCGCAAAAGGAATTAAAAAGAGACCTCCGGCCAAAAACCTGGTAAACGTCATCTGTAATGGATGAAAGCTTCCCGAAACCTCCTTCAGCGCAATCTCCATCGTACTGAAGATTACGGCGGTCAAAATAATATACCAATATCCCCTTTTCACTCTAAACCATTCTTTCCCTGGACAGTTTGTCTAAAAATTCCTGTTCCGTTTTCACAAATGTACTTTATAAAATGCTTTGGCCGTTGATCTCAAGCTGAAACTTGAGTCCCAGCTTTTCCGCCGCCTTCCGGCAAAGCAGCATGCGGTCTAAAAAAATTTCAAAGTAATCCATAACCGGGGAAATCTCCGTGTCAATGGTCACGCAAAGCAGGATCGCTTTTTTATCGTCTGTCAGCTTAGCGCTGGATTCTACCACCGCATAATTCACACGGTCATGGATATCGAAGGTGGAAAAGTCCCCGTTGCGGACACGGCTCCGGCGCACGTCCGTTTTATCCGCCAAGATGAGTGCCGCAGCTACCTCGTTCACTGGATAAGCCGTGCTTTCATCATGGTTGCCGATAGCGCTGATAATAGTGGAAAGCTCGTCTGCGTCCGCCCCCAGATTATCTAAAATACGAAACGCCATAACCGCGCCGCTTTGCGCGTGGTCAATCCGATTGATGACGTTGCCGATATCGTGAAGATATCCCGCGATCCAGGCCAGTTCAGCCTTTCTGCTTTCATAGCCAAGCTCCAGAAGCAGTTCTTTGGCGAACCGCGCTACCTTGGTAACGTGCGCAAAGCTGTGCTCTGTATAGCCTAGAGCCACCAGAGCTTCATCCGCTTTAGTAATATAGGTGCGTATTTGTTCATTGTTTTTGATAATGTCTTCTGTAATCATAATGGATGCCTTCTCTTTCCTTTGGTCCCTCGGAAGCCAAGCGTTCATACAATAGCTAATAAGAGGTGATTTTGCTATGGATTTAAAAAACGGTAATATTTTGATCCGCCAGTTAGAAGCAAACCCCAAAGCAAAAGAATTAATGCTTCGGGAATTTCCTATGCTCAGCAGCCAGCTGATCCGCCTTGCCCGGAATATGACGCTGAGCCAGGTGCTCGATCTTGTCAAAAGCTTTCATGTACCGCAATCAAAAATCAACCGCGTTTTACAGCAGCTAAAAAAATTATAAATCATTCGCAGCCATCTGTAAAGCTTCTCTGCGTTCTTCCCCTATCACAATAATTTGTTCGCACCTTCATAACCTATAAAACGTGTAAATACAGCGATCTTTCTGGATTCATTGAGAAAGCCCCAAAACGAAAAGAATTTATCAGTCAAAACCGCCTGATAAGCCGCAGGCTGAGAAGCCCTCAAAAGGCTTCCAACGGGTAAGCGTTCCAGAAGAAGGAAAGCTATGCACCTGCTTCACTTTCCCCTGCTATCCGTAAAACAGCGCATTTAACCAGCCGATGGCATGGATCTGATATTCAGCTTTTTATGAGCAATCCGATCCGCCCGGCGCTTGAAGCGAAAGCTGACAGGCGGCTTTCTCTGGCTTAACCCAGATTTCCATGATAAAACAGCAAAAAGCGCTTAGTATGGAAACTATCTAAGCGCTTTTTGCTGTGCCCATTGAATCCTGCTTCTCCAGAACTGCAAAGCGGCTATCCCGCACCAGCGCCATAAAGAGCCTGCGGTCCCTTCATGGCGATTGCCAATCTCCTCGATCTGGCTTGATTATTTATCCGATTTTTGCAAATCCTATCAGCAAGGAGTGTGATGGAAATGCAATCCATTTGGAGCAGTACCGAAAATTTTCTCCCGCGTGAGCCGCTGAAAGGAGACTTAACGACCGACGCCGCCGTCATCGGAGGCGGTATGGCCGGGATTCTGACCGCTTATTTTCTTAAACAGCATGGCGTGGAACCTGTTGTGCTGGAAGCGAAAACCGTTGGCAGCGGACAAACAAGGAATACAACGGCAAAGATCACTTCACAGCATGGCCTGATCTATCATAAGCTGCTGGAAACGCTTGGCGTAGAAACGGCACGCGCTTACGCCGAAGCAAATCAGCGCGCCATTCAGGAGTATGAACGCATTATCCGGGAGCATAAAATAAACTGCTGCTTTGAACAAAAGCCGGCGTTTCTTTATTCTCTGGAGGAGTCGGAGCCATTGCTGCGGGAATCCAAAGCCGCCGCCCATTTGGGAATAGAAGCGAGGTTCACAACTGATACGGGACTTCCTTTTCCTGTAAAAGGCGCTGTGCGGTTTGATGGGCAGGCTCAATTTCATCCGCTGAAGTTTTTAAACGCAATCGCGCAGGAACTGACGGTTTATGAGCGCACCAGAGTTCGAACCATTGAAGGAGACCGTATTATAACAGACAAAGGAACTGTCACCGCGAAGAACGTCGTATTTGCGGCCCATTATCCGTTTATAAATATGCCCGGGTACTACTTTATGAGAATGCATCAGGAACGAAGCTATGTGCTGGCGCTTCAAAATGCAATGCAGCTTGAGGGAATGTATCTTGGTATTGACAAGGCTAGCGGATGGTCTCTCCGCAACGCGGGAGAGCTGCTTTTGTTCGGCGGAGCAAATCACCGTACAGGGGAAAACCGGAACG
>ERZ507086.1215-NODE-1215-length-10117-cov-3.822302_pt1 | contig 10117 bp, 5 predicted proteins | sample MGYA00512292_ERZ507086 | MGnify/ENA metagenome assembly ERZ507086
GGGCAGAAAATGGCCCACGAGCTGTGGGAACAGGCGTCTGAATGAATACAATTCGTTATTTCTGATTTTCATTATACAATTCTAAATCACTTTTCATGGAAAGGAAGCAACAATATGATGCAGAATCGAACTCATACCTGTGGAGAGCTGCGCCTCAGTGACGCAGGCAAGCAGGTGAAAATTTCCGGCTGGATGGAAAACGTCCGCGTGGTCAGCGCCAATCTGGCCTTCGTGGTGGTCCGCGACTTCTACGGCACCACCCAGATCGTGGTGGAGACCGAGGAGATGATGGCCGTCATCCACGACCTGAACAAGGAGTCCACCATCAGCGTGGAGGGCGTGGTGCGGGAGCGCGCCAGCAAGAACCCCAAGCAGGCCACCGGCGATATCGAGGTGGTTCCCAGCAAGATCGAGGTGCTGGGCCGCTGCCGCTACAACTCCCTGCCCTTTGAGATCAACCGCAGCCGCGAGGCCGACGAGACCCAGCGTCTGAAATATCGTTATCTGGACCTGCGGAACCCGGCAGTAAAGAGCAACATCATCCTCCGCTGCCAGGTGGTGTCCGCCCTGCGGGCCGCCATGACGGATCACGGTTTCCTGGAGATCACCACGCCCATCCTGACGGCCTCCTCCCCTGAGGGCGCCCGGGACTATCTGGTTCCCGCCCGGAACCACCCCGGCAAGTTCTACGCTCTGCCCCAGGCGCCCCAGCAGTTCAAGCAGCTGCTGATGACCTCCGGCTTCGACCGCTACTTCCAGATCGCCCCCTGCTTCCGGGATGAGGATGCCCGCGGCGACCGCTCCCCCGGTGAGTTCTATCAGCTGGATATGGAGATGGCCTTCGCCACCCAGGACGACGTTTTCGCCGTGCTGGAGGATGTGCTGCCTCCCATCTTCGCCAAATACGGCACCTACAACGTGGCCTCCGCCGCGCCCTTCCGCCGTATCGCCTACAACGACGCCATGGAGACCTACGGCTCCGACAAGCCCGACCTGCGTATCGACCTGACCCTCACCGACATCTCCGACGAGGTGAAGGGCTGCGGCTTCGAGCAGATCGACGGCAAGGTGGTCAAGGCCATCGCCGTCAGCGACTGCACCCTGACCCGCAAGGCCATCGACCAGCTCTGCACCGACGTGGAGGTGCAGTCCGGCAGCAAGCCCTACTGGTTCAAGGTGGATGAGAACGGCCAGCTGGCCGGCGGCATCGCCAAGTTCCTGGGCGGCTGCCATGAGGCGCTCACCGCCAAGCTGGGTCTCAAGCCCAATATGCTGGTGGGCGTGGCCGCCGGCGACAAGGGCGCGGCCATCAAGACCGCCGGCGTCCTGCGCGGCAAGCTGGGCGCCGCCTGCGAGGGTCACATGGACAAGGAGCGCTACGAGTTCTGCTGGATCGTGGACTTCCCCATGTACGAGATCGGCGACGAATCCGGCGAGCTGGAGTTCTGCCACAACCCGTTCTCCATGCCCAGCGGCGGGCTGGAGGTGCTGCTGAAGGCCGAGCGGGGCGAGATCGACCCCCTGACCATCACCGCCGACCAGTACGATCTGGTGTGCAACGGCGTGGAGCTGTCCAGCGGCGCTGTCCGTAACCACGACCCCGAGATCATGGTCAAGGCTTTCGAGCTGGTGCGTCTGGGCGAGGAGGACGTGAAGAAGAAGTTCCCCGCCATGTACAACGCCTTCTGCTACGGTGCGCCTCCCCACGCCGGTATCGCCCCGGGCGTGGACCGTATGGTCATGCTGCTGGCCGGTGAAAGCTCCATCCGTGAGATCATCCCCTTCCCCATGAACAAGAATGCGCAGGACGTGATGATGAGCGCGCCCTCCGTCGTGGAGCAGAAGCAGCTGGATGAGCTGCACATCGCTATCGTGGGCGACGTGGAAAAGGACGACTGATGGACACCGTCAAGCTCTACTACGAAAACGCCTATACGCAGGACTTCACCGCCGTGGTGCAGTCCTGCGAGGCCGTGAAGAACGGCTTTGCTGTCACCCTCGACCGCACCGCCTTCTACCCCGAGGGCGGCGGTCAGCCCGCTGACCACGGCACGCTGGGCGAGGCCCGCGTGCTGGATGTACACGAGAAGGACGGCGTCGTCACCCACCTGTGCGACCGGGCGCTGTCCGTAGGCGCGGAGGTGGGCGGCCGCATCGACTGGGCGCGGCGCTTCGACCATATGCAGCAGCACTCCGGCGAGCATATCATCTCCGGTCTGCTGTGCAGCACGTTCCACTGCGACAACGTGGGCTTCCACATGGGCGCGGACGTGGTCACCATCGACTACAACGCCCCCATCACATGGGAGCAAGCGCTGGAGGTGGAGCGGCGCGCCAACGCCTACATCTGGGCGGATCATCCCATCCGCATCTGGTATCCCTCGGCGGAGGAGCTGGCCGCCCTGCCCTACCGCAGCAAAAAGGAGCTGACCGGCGCGGTGCGGATCACGGAGTTCCCCGGCGCGGATCGGTGCGCCTGCTGCGGTACCCATGTGTCCAGCAGCGGACAGGTGGGGTTTTTGAAGCTGCTGAGCTGCCAGAAGTTCCGGGACGGCGTGCGGTTGGAGCTGCTGTGCGGCCAGCGGGCGCTGGATTGCCTCGCCGCCGGCTGGGAACAGGCCCGCCAGATCGGGCAGGCGCTGTCCGTCAAGCCCCAGAGCGCCTTTGCCGCCGTCAGCCGCTTGCAGGAGGAGCTGCTCTCCCTCAAGGAGAAGGCCGCCCGGCTGGAGGAGGCTGACTTCGCCCACACTGCGGCGCAGTACCGCGACGCTGGCAGTGTCCTGCACATCGCGGAGCCGCTGGACGGCGATGGTGCGCGGCGGCTGTGCGACGCCATCGCCAAGGCCGCCGGCGGACGCTGCGCCGTGTTTGCCGGACAGGACGGCGACTACCGGTACGCCGTTATCGAGAGCGGCGGCGACCTGCGCCAGTTCATCAAGGACATGAACACCGCCCTCCACGGGCGGGGCGGCGGACGGGACGGCTTTGCCCAAGGCAGCGCCGCCTGCACGGCCGAGGAGGTACGCACCTTCTTCCAAGCGCGGTAATTCCTTCGCCATACGAAATATTTTCCCCGCTTTTCACAAATTTTCACCCCCGGATATGTGCGTTTCACACATATTCGGGGGTTTCTTTTTTTGCCGGGACGTGATAAAATATTGAGTTGTATTCAAGTTATCAATAAAGGAGTCCGTATGGAAAACGAAAACAAGCTGGGCGTCATGCCCATTACGAAGCTGATCTGGAATATGTCCCTGCCCATCATCGCGTCCATGCTGGTGCAGGCGCTGTACAACATCGTGGACAGCTGGTTCGTCAGCCGCGTCAGCGAGCAGGCGCTGACCGCCGTGTCGCTGGCGTTCCCGGCGCAGAACCTGATGATCGGCCTTGCCACCGGTACGGCGGTGGGCGTCAACGCCCTGATGGGCCGCGCGCTGGGCGCGGGGCTGCGGGAGCGGGCTGACCGGGTGGCCAACAACGGCGTCTTTCTGGCGGTGGTGGGCTTTGTGATCTCCGCCCTGCTGGGTCTGACCTGCTCCGACCTGTTTTTCCGCTCCCAGACGCAGGTGGAGAGCATCATCCAGATGGGCAACGACTATCTGCGGATCGTCACCATCGGCTCGCTGGGTATGTTCTGCCAGATCATGTACGAGCGGCTGCTGCAAGGTACCGGCCGCTCCCTGCTGAGTATGTACACCCAGGGGCTGGGCGCTATCATCAACATCATTCTCGACCCCATCTTCATCTTCGGACTGAAAATGGGCGTGGCGGGCGCGGCGGTGGCCACCATCATCGGCCAGTTCTGCGGCTTTGCGCTGGCCGTCTGGTTCAACCATCGAAAGAACACCGACATCACCCTGTCCCTCCGCGGCTTCCGCCCCGACTTCCGGCTCATCGGCGAGATCTACGCCATCGGCCTGCCCAGCGTCATTATGATCGCCATCGGCTCGGTGATGACGTTCCTGATGAACAAGATCCTCATCACCTACCACGCCGCCCACGAGACGGCGGCCACCGCCTTCGGCGTTTATTTCAAGCTGAACTCTTTTATCTTCATGCCCATCTTCGGCCTGAACAACGGCGTGATCCCCATCGTGGCCTACAACTACGGCGCTCAGAACCGCCGCCGCATGATGGCCACCATCAAGCGCAGCACCCTGTACGCCTGCTGCATCATGGTGTTCGGCACGGTGCTGTTTTGGGCCATACCCGATACGCTGCTGCGGCTCTTTGACGCCAGCGACGTGATGCTGGCCGCAGGCGTACCCGCCCTGCGCATCATCGCCCTGAGCTTCTGCATGGCCGGTATGTGCATCGCGCTGGGCAGCTCGTTCCAGGCGCTGGGAAAGTCGATGTACTCCATGGTCACGTCCATCGTCCGGCAGCTGGTGTTCCTCGTACCCATCGCCTATGTGCTGGCGCGCTACGGCGCGGCCATCGGCAACAGCGACCTGGTGTGGTGGTGCTACCCCATCGCGGAGGTGTCCTCCCTGCTGCTGACGCTGGTGTTCTTCCGGCACATCTACAAGACCGTCATCGCCCCCATACCGGAGGGTCACGAATAAGCGCAAAAAAAGAGAGCCGAACGGCTCTCTTTTTTCTATGTCTCGCGGCGGTGTATCCGCGCTTAGTACGCCAGCTTCTCCGCCAGATAGCTCTTCAGCTCGCTGATAGGCACGCGCACCTGCTGCATGGTGTCGCGCTCGCGGACGGTGACGCAGTTGTCCCCCTCATGCTCGGCGTCGCCCACGGTGTCGAAGTCCACGGTAATGCAGTACGGCGTACCCACCTCGTCCTCGCGGCGATAGCGCTTGCCGATGGAGCCGGTCTCGTCGAAGTCGATCATCCACTCCTTCGCCAGCTCGGCGTAGATCTCACGGGCCTTGTCGCTGAGCTTCTTACTCAGGGGCAGCACCGCCGCCTTGTAGGGCGCCAGCGCCGGGTGCAGGTGCAGCACCACGCGGACATCGTTCTTCTCCGCGTCCACGACCTCCTCGTCGTAGGCGTCCACCAGCACGGCCAGCACGCTGCGCTCCACGCCCAGAGACGGCTCCACCACATAGGGGATGTAGCGCTCGTTGGTCTCGGGGTCGAAGTAGGTCAGATCCTTGCCGGACACGGTCTGGTGCTGGTTCAGGTCGTAGTCGGTGCGGTCCGCCACGCCCCACAGCTCGCCCCAGCCGAAGGGGAACAGGAACTCGAAGTCCGTGGTGGCCTTGGAGTAGAAGCACAGCTCCTCGGGGTCGTGGTCACGCAGCCGCAGGTTCTCGTCCTTCAGGCCGATGCCCAGCAGCCAGTTGTGGCAGAAGGTGCGCCAGTAGTTGAACCACTCCAGATCGGTGCCGGGCTTGCAGAAGAACTCCAGCTCCATCTGCTCGAACTCCCGGACGCGGAAGATGAAGTTGCCCGGGGTGATCTCGTTGCGGAAGGACTTACCGATCTGACACACGCCGAAGGGCAGCTTGCGGCGGGTGGTGCGCTGGGTATTGACGAAGTTGGTGAAGATGCCCTGCGCCGTCTCAGGCCGCAGGTACACGGTGTTCTTGGCATCCTCGGTGACACCCTGGAACGTCTTGAACATCAGGTTGAACTGGCGGATGTCGGTGAAGTTGTGCTTGCCGCAGGTGGGGCAGGGGATATTCTTGTCCTCGATGAAGTCCTTCATCTCCTGCTGGGAGAAGGCGTCGATGGGCTTGGGCAGCTCCACGCCGTTGGTCTGGCACCAGTCCTCGATGAGCTTATCGGCGCGGAAACGCTCCTTGCACTCCTTGCAGTCCATCAGGGGATCGGAGAAGCCAGCCAGATGGCCGCTGGCCACCCACGTCTGGGGGTTCATGAGGATGGCGGCGTCCTGTCCCACGTTGTAGGGGTTCTCCTGCACGAACTTTTTCCACCATGCCTTCTTGATGTTGTTCTTCAGCTCCACGCCCAGCGGGCCGTAGTCCCATGTGTTGGCAAGGCCGCCGTAGATCTCGGAGCCTGCGAAGATGATGCCGCGGTTTTTGCACAGCGCCACGATCTTATCCATGGTCTTTTCGGTGTTTTTCATGTGCTCGTCTCCTTTTATGTGAATATTTTTGGAAAACAAAAAACGCCCTGATGCCATTGCTGACATCAGGGCGAACTAAGCTTTAGTCCGTGGTTCCACCTGAATTTGGATCGCTCCACACTCTCTTGCCGGTAACGGGGCATCCGGCGGGCATTTCCTCCCGCAGCTCCGGGCAGCCACGCCCTTCATCGCCGATAACAGGGAAAGCATAGCATCTTTTCGCCCGCCCGTCAAGGTCTATTTTTCCCCGTCCTCCATCGCCTCCTCCCAGCAGCGCGGCTCCTCGTCGGAGACGGTGCCGTCGCTGTCCACATAGCGCGTCACGGTGTTCCCGCCGCTGCTGTCCTCGGAGAAAACCACCGACCAGCAGCCGGTCTTCACATCGTATCGGCCCCACGCCATGGCGTATGCGCCGTCGTACTGCGCCTCCGCCAGCTCGATGGCCTGCTGCTCCGTCAGGATGCCCCGCCCAATCTGGGCGGTACCCAGGATAGCCAGCACCTCGTCCCGGCAGCCGTCCCACGCGGCGCTGCCCATCACGCCATTGTCATCGGGCATACACACATAGTTGCCCGGTACGCCCTGAAACGCGATATTGACCCAGACGGTACTCTGCCCGCCCTCGGTGTACTGCCACACCCTCTGGCCGCCGGACAGCGTCAGATCCTGCTCCGTCACGCCGGTGCCGCAGATGCCGTAGCCGTCCAGCCAGCAGGTCAGCCGGAAGGCAACAGACCTCTCCCCGGTCTTCCCGAAGCGCAGGCCGGACTGTCCCTCCTCCTCCAGCGTCTCCCACCACCAGCCGTCGGGGATGGTCAGTGCCACGTCCACGTTCCCCTCGGTGTATTCAGCCAGCTGACCGGTGATCTCCGTTGGCTCCGGCGAGGAATCGACCGGCGGCTTGTCCCCCTCCGGCGGGACGGCCGACCATTCGCAGGCTACCAGCAGCGCGGCGCAGCACAGCGCCAAAAAACACGTCAAAAATCGTCTCATCTTCGCGCCCTCCTTTTCCGCATAAGGTCTTTCGCCTATACGCTCTTCTATCCATAAGACGAAGCGGGGAGGGAATCGGTTCCCTCCCCGCCTGATGCGTATGATGTATGCTTACATATCCACCGGTGTCAGATCGCTCTCCGCCACCTGATGCAGCTCCTTTTTGTTGAGGATCTCGTACATACACGGCACCACGAACAGCGTCATCAGCGTGGCGTAGAGCAAGCCGCCGATGCACACCAGCGCGATGGGCTGGATCAGCGCCGTACCTGCGTTTTTCGCCAGCGCCGTAACGATCAGACCGAGAATGGTGGTCAGACTGGTCATCAGGATGGGCCGCAGACGGGTAACGCCCGCGTCGATGATGGCCTCCCGCAGACCCATACCCGCCAGACGCTGCTGGTTGATGTAGTCCACCAGCACGATGCCGTTGTTGACGATGATGCCCACCAGCATCACGAAGCCGATGAGGCTGATGACCGACACCTCGATGCCGGAGAGCAGCAGCGCCAGGAAGCCGCCGGTGAACGCCAGCGGGATGGTGAACATCACGATAAACGGCGCCTTCAGGGACTGGAACTGCGCCACCATGATGAGGTACACCAGCACCACGCCCAGCAGCAGCATCAGCAGAAGCTGCTGTATGGCGTTCATGATCTGCTCGTTCTCGCCGTCGAACTCCACGGTGACGCCCTCCGGCAGCGTGACAGACCCCAGCGCCTTCTGCACCGCCGTGGTGACCTTGGTCACGTTGTAGCCGTCCGCCACCGCCGCCGACACGGTGATGCACCGCCGCTGCTGGTCGCGTTGGATGCTGTTGAGGGACACCGTCTCCTTGACCTCGGCCACCTCCCCCAGCTTGAAGGAGGTATCCTCGTCCTGACTGTCCCCGCCGGTGAGCTGGCTCAGTCCGGCGGATGCGGAGGAGCTGCTCATGCCGCTGCCCATACTGCTCATGCCGCCCATACTGCCCATGGACGAGGACATGGAGCTGTCCATACCACTCATACCGCTCATGCCGCTGCTCATGGACGAGGACATAGCGCTGCTGTCCGGCGAAATGGTCAGATCCATCAGCTTCTCGCGGGTCAGCTTGCTGCCCGCCGCCGCGTCCACGATCATCTCCATGCTCTCGCCGTCCAGCGTCACATCCGCCACGGTGGTGGTATCCTGCAGCGCCGCCGCCACCTGCATATAGATCTGGGCCACGGTGATACCCTTGGTCATGGCCTTGTTCCGGTCCACCACCACCTGCAGAGCGGGGGCGGCGTCCTCCAGACCGTCGGAGACATCCTGCACGCCCTCCACCTGCTCCATCCGCTGTCCCAGCGAACGGGCGGCGCCTTGCAGCGACTCCATGTCGCTGCCGTACACCCGCAGGGAAACGCCGGTACCGGTCATATAGCTCATCATGCCGCTCATCACACCGGCGGTGGTCACCTTACAGGGCAGGTCGGCGCACAGCGCCTCGATCTCCTTCCCCGCATCGGAGCCGAAGGTACCCTCCGGCATGGTGAGGTAGCCGGTGACGTCAAACTCGCCGTTGTCGCCGCTGGCCATACTCAGGCCGCCCATGTCGCCGCTGCCCATCATAAAGCCGGCGGACTCTATATTTTCCACGGACATGACCCGCTCCACCACCTGATCGGCCAGGTCCACCGCCTCTGCGCGGGTGATGTCCTCCGGCATGGTGACGGTGACAGACAGGTTGTTCATATCGATCTCCGGCATGAACGTGAAGCCGCGGCTCACCGCGCCCCACGCCGTCGTTACCAGCAGCACCAGCGACAGCAGCAGCACACCGGCCTTGTGATCCAGTGACCACGCGATGGCCCTGCGGTAGGCGGGATAGATCTTATCCAGCAGACCCGGCTTCGGCACGAACTCGCGCCGCAGCATACCGGAGGCCATGGCCGGTACCAGTGTCAGCGACACCAGCAGGCTGGCCAGCAGCGAATAGGTGATGGTCAGCGCCAGATCGGTGAACAGCTGGCGGGTCAGACCCTCCACGAACACGATGGGCGCGAACACGCACACCGTGGTAAGGGTGGACGCCGTCACCGCGCCCAGCACCTGCTGGGCGCCGGACACCGCCGCCTGCACGATGGTAGCGCCCTTGGCCCGCAGGCGGTAGATATTCTCGATGACCACCACCGAGTTATCCACCAGCATACCCACCGATACCGCCAAGCCGCTGAGGGAGATCATGTTGATGGTCACGCCGGTGAAGTACATCAGCACCACCGCGAAAATGACGCTGACGGGGATGGAGAGCAGCGTGATAACGGTGGGACGCCAGTCACGCAGGAACAGAAACAGCACCACCACGGAGAACAGCGCGCCCCACAGCAGGGACGAGAGGATCGTCTCCACGATCAGGTAGATATAGTCGCCCTGATCCATCAGCGGCACGAAGGTGAGCCCCTCGTACTGGCTCTCCAGCTCCCGGAACCGGTCGGTAAGGTTGTTGGACACCGCCGCCGTGGCGTAGTTGGACTGCTTGTTAAAGGACAGCAGGATGCCGTTTTCGTCGTCAAGCTTGGTGTACAGCTGGTCGCTGTCGTCCGTCACCACCACGGTGGCCACATCGCCCAGCGTAATGGGGTCGATGCCCTCCAGCCCCAGGTCGAACAGCACCATATTCTCCAGCTCGGTGCTGTTTTCAAACTTCTGCCCCACCGACACCATGTAGCTCACGCCGCTGTTGTCATCGATATAGCCCGCGGGCATGGAGAAGTTCTGCGCCGTCAGCAGGCCGCTGACGGTGGTGATGGACAGAAGGCCGCCCAGATCGGTCTGGGATTCCACCTTGTCGTATGCCTCACGCAGCTGCTTGAGGCCGCTTTCGATCTGGCTCTTTGCCTGACTGAGCTGCAGCTCCGCGCCGGTCATCTGGGATATACCGTCCATCATCTGCACCAGAAAATCGGAGATATCGCCCTCCAGCTTGCCGCTCTCCAGCTCCTTCATCAGCTTTTCTATACTGCTTTTCAGTGTATCCAGAAGGTCGTTCAGCTGCTTCAGCGTCCCATCCGGGTCGGTGATGAAGCCGCCCACCAGGTCGTCGATGTCCAG
>ERZ507086.1219-NODE-1219-length-10098-cov-4.884995_pt1 | contig 10098 bp, 5 predicted proteins | sample MGYA00512292_ERZ507086 | MGnify/ENA metagenome assembly ERZ507086
TTAGCGTTAGCTAAATTTCAATGCCCGACCGACACTCCGCTAAACCATAATTTACACAAACGATTAGCATTGAATTTTGATAAATAATCTAATTTATTATGAAAAAACCGCTTGAGCTATAAAACTCAAGCGGTTAAATTTTTATGTTTAATTATTAAGCACGAAGTTCGTCTTCGTTATCGCCTGCATAATAAACTTTTTTGATGTCAGCACCCAATGCTCTGAATTTTTCAATTACATCTTCATAGCCACGCTCAATGTACTGGATACTTGAAATTTCAGTAACACCGTTAATTTCAAGTGCCGCAATAATCATTGCTGCACCGGCTCTTAGATCGGTAGCTTTTACAGGAGCTGCTGTAAGCGGAGATCCGCCCTCAATAATTGCAAGTCTGCCCTCAACAGAAATGTGTGCACCCATTCTAACAAGCTCACTTACATACTGATAACGGTTATCCCATACATTTTCATTTATAATGCTTGTACCCGGTACACTTACAAGAAGTGCGGCAAATTGCGGCTGACAGTCAGTAGGAAAACCGGGATGCGGCATAGTCTTTATATTACAACGCTTTAAAGGATTCTTTGTAGCGTCAATTTTTATAGCCTCATCGTATTCGGTAATTACAACACCCATTTCACGGAGTTTAGCTGTAATTGATTCAAGGTGCTTTGGAGTAATGTTATTTACTGTAATGCAACCTCTTGTAGCAGCTGCCGCACACATATATGTGCCTGCCTCAATCTGATCCGGAATAATCGAATATGTTATGCCGTGGAGATATTTTACGCCACGGATTTTAATAACATCTGTACCTGCGCCTCTTACATCTGCGCCCATTGAATTAAGAAAGTTAGCGAGGTCAACAATATGCGGTTCTCTTGCGGCATTTTCAATGATAGTCATACCCTCGGCTTTAGATGCCGCAAGCATAATATTCATTGTAGCACCTACAGATACTACATCAAGGTAAATATGCTCACCGTGAAGATTATCAGCATCTGCCTCAATAATTGCGCCGTCAACAAGCTGTGTTACTGCGCCCATAGCTTCAAAGCCTTTTAAATGCTGATCAATCGGACGAACACCAAAGTTACAACCACCCGGTAAAGCAACCTGAGCTTTACCGCATCTGCCAAGAAGAGCACCGAGAAGGTAATAAGATGCTCTCATACCTCTTACAAGTTCTGTTGTTGCAGAGTGAGTTGAAATATGAGTCGGGTCTATATAAAGTGATGACTTATTAATTCTTCTTACCTGTGCACCCATCTGCTGAAGAATTCTGCTGATAAGTGAAACATCGCTGATGTTAGGTATATTTTCAATCTGACAAGGCTCGTCACAAAGGATTACTGCCGGGATAATTGCTACTGCGGCGTTTTTTGCACCGCTGATATTTACTTCACCAAAAAGCGGCTTACCGCCGTTTACTACAAACTTTTCCAAACCGTTACACTCCAATTCCATATACTGTACATTCACAATAACGAATATATGAGTTTACATAATCTAAATCTAAATAAAAGTGCGTGCCAAAAAACAGCAACATTGATTGCTGTAAAAATGAGTATCTGCCAGATTACTCAACTGATAATAGTATATCCACAAATATATTACATTTTCTTAAAACACACATTTTGCAGCATTACAACAAGGTAACACTAACATTCCTATACAGAAAATGATACTACAAAATTGTAGTAAAGTCAACGCATATTTGGAATTGTAACATATTTTTATCTAAAATGTACTCAAATTAAATAAATGAAATCAAGTTTATTCTTATTATGACTAAGCAAGATTACACACTTGTAATTATTCTTATAAAAAATAATACTGCTGTCATAATTGCAATACAGAATTAAAATCTTGCAATATTTTTCAGGATATAATTGCATATATAATGTAGGAAATTCTGAAAAATATTTAAATATTTACCAAATAATTTTTTTAATTGTATTGACAATTACTTTTTTATGTGCTATACTCAAGTTAACATATGAACATATAAACATATGAACAGATTAATAAACGGAGATAGGAATATGGCAGAACTAAATGAAAAGAAAGAAAAAGAAATTCCTGATTTGGAAGTGCTGTTTGATTTAGCGGATCTTTTTAAAGTATTCGGCGATTCGACAAGAATCAGAATAATGTTTGCAATTTCCGATAATGAGATGTCGGTGCTTAGTATTGCAGAGGCTTTAAATATGGAGCAAAGCACTATTTCCCATCAGTTGAGAGTATTAAGACAAAACAAACTTGTTAGGGTCAGAAGAGAGGGGAAGCAAATTTATTATACTCTTGATGACGACCATGTTAAAAAAATTATTGAAATGGGACTTGAGATCTTGATAATACAAAGAGAAAGAATTTAAAGCAGTACACCTTCACACTTGAAAATCTCAACTGTGCGAACTGTGCAGGAAAGATAGAGAAGAAATTAGCCGAAACAGACGGCTATGAGAATGTTAATTTCAATTTTGCAAATAAAAAACTTGTGTTTGAGTCAGCAGAGGATGTAACGGCACAGGACATACAGGCAGTTTGTGACAGCATTGAAGACGGTGTAGAAGTTATTGATAACAATGTAAAAGAAAACACCGTAACTGCCGAAAAGGTAAATTCAGCCAAGAAAGATAAAAAGGTTGAAATAAAGAATGAACTTATTTCTATTATTACAGCGGCTGTGCTTGGTGTAGCGGCTTTCGGTCTTGAACTTACTGTATTTCCTGATGCTGAATTCGGTACTGTAGGTTGGTTTGTTCTACTCGGACTAAGCCTTGTTGCCACTGTTTTGTCAGGTTGGAGAACATTTATTAAAGGCGTAAAATCGGTGTTTAAATTAGAGATAGATGAAACTACATTGCTTACAATTGCTGTTATTGCGGCATTTGCGTTAGGCGAGTTTGTAGAGGCGGCTATGGTTACTATTCTCTTTGCAGTCGGCGAAATTGTAGAAGAGAAAGCAGTATCTGCATCGAGAAGTGATATTGCAAAACTTGCGCAGATTCGTCCCGATAATGCAACCGTACTTATAAACGGCAAGGAAGTTGTAAAAGCCGCCGAGGATGTTAAAATAGGCAGTACAATTGTAGTTAAACCACACGAAAGAGTACCGCTTGACGGTGTTATTACTAAAGGAAATACTACTCTTGATACTTCGGCGCTTACAGGTGAGAGTGTTCCTGTCGATGCAGAGGCAGGCAGTGAAGTTATGAGCGGTATGATTAACGGCAATTCTCTTATAGAAATAAAAACGACTAAGGAATTTGGCGACAGTACAGCGGCAAGAATTATTAAACTTGTTGAAGATGCAGCCGCTACAAAGGGACAGAGTGAAAAGCTTATCAGCCGTTTTGCAGCTGTTTACACACCGATTATTATACTTATTTCTATTGTAGTTGCTATTGTTCCTCCGCTTGTGGGGCTTGGCAGTTTCAGCACATGGATTTATCGTGCTTTGGTTTGTCTTGTTGCATCTTGCCCTTGTGCAATCGTAATTTCGGTTCCGCTTTCTTATTATTCGGGTCTTGGCGCATCATCAAAAATCAGCGTTCTTATTAAGGGCGGCAAGTATATCGAAGCTCTTGCAAAGGCTGACGCATTTGTATTTGACAAGACAGGTACACTTACAACAGGCGAGCTTTCTGTAAACAAAGTTTTTGCTTACGGCAATCATACTTCATCTGAAATTATTGCACTTGCAGCTGCTTGTGAAAGATATTCTTCACATCCGATTGCTATGGCAATAAAAAATAAGGCAGAAAAGGAAAACTTACCTGAACTTTCAGATTACAGCGAAAAGGCGGGACAGGGAGTTACAGCTGTATATAACGGCAAAGCTCTTGTATGCGGCGGCACAAAGGTTTTAAGCGATAAACAAAAGGTAAATGCAGAAAAAACCGCATCTGTATATGTAATCTACGACGGTGAATTAATCGGTGCAATCTCTGTTAGCGATACATTAAGACCGGAGGCAAAGAGTGTAATTGCAGAGTTAAGAAAACTCGGTGTTAAAGACAGTGTAATGCTTACGGGTGATAAAAAAGAAAATGCAATGGATATTGCAAATGAACTTAAACTTGATTCTTATTCGGCAGAGCTTATGCCGTCAGATAAACTTGAAAAACTTATAGATATAAAGAAAACTCATAAGTCTGTATGCTTTATCGGTGACGGTATCAATGATGCCCCTGTTCTTACTGCAAGCGATTGCGGTTTTGCAATGGGATTCGGCAGTGAGGCTGCTATTGAGGCGGCAGATGCTGTGCTTGCGGCAGGTAATTTAAAACAGTTACCGTTGTCTGTCAGAATAGCAAAGAAAGTTGTTGCTACTGTAAAGACAAACATTACATTTGCACTTGGTGTAAAGACAATTGTAATTATCCTTGCAATACTCGGTATCGCTCCGATGTGGTTGTCTGTAATAGCAGATACAGGCGTAAGCGTACTTTGCGTACTTTATGCTGCAAGACTTCTTCATACATTTGATAAAAAGTAATTTATAAATAGATAGATTTCCTCTCATAAAAACTACCGCATTCCGATTGGAGTGCGGTAGTTAATTGTTGTTTTTTTATTAAATTAATTGGAGTGAATTATTATTTTGCTTAACTCGTGCACTAAACCATAAATTACCACAACTATTGACATTGAACCTTTTAACTTTGTGATAAACTAAGTTAAACCATAATTAAAAGGCTGTTCCGCAAGATAGGGAACAGCCTTTATTTAATTATAAGATTTTATCTCGGTTATTCATTTTGTAACATAAGGTCATAAGACTGTCACTTAAGTGTACATTTTCAACAAGGGTGTCGCTGTACTTTCTTGCAATGTCATAGTGACTGAAATTCCAATAGTTCTTTATGCCGTAGCCATAAAGTTTGTCAAGTACATTTTCTACACATACTCTCGGAATACACAAAAACGCTGTATTGATTTTGTTGTTTTGACAGAACTCGTCAAGCAGACTGTCGTGCATTATTGTAAGATTATTCAGCTTTTTGCCAACTTTTTCTTCGTTACAGTCAAAACAGGCGATAAGTTCAAAGCCGAGCTTTTCAAAGTTCATATGCTTGGCAACCGCTTTACCAAGGTTGCCCGCACCGATAAGTATAGCTTTATAATTATTGTTAAGACCAAGAATATTTTGTATTTCTTCCTTAAGCTGAGAAACACTGTAACCGTAGCCCTGTTGACCGAATCCACCAAAGCAGTTAAGATCCTGCCTTACCTGAGAAGCGGTTACATTCATAATTTCAGCCAGTTTTGTAGATGAAATTTTATCAATGTTTTGTTCGTTAAGCTCAGACAAGAAACGATAATATCTGGGCAGTCTTCTGATTACAGACATTGAAATGTTGTCATTTTTGGACATTGTACTTTAACCTTACTCCTTTAACCGAATTGTGTTTGCTTATGCAAGTGAAGCGGCAAGATGCTCGTTTATTGCAAGCAAGAAATCTTCTGAATTAACCTTTTTCTTGTTTTCAAGAGTTGAAATAGCATAAAGGTCGCCTGTCATAATGCCGTCTTCAATAGTGTCGATAGTAGCTTTCTCAAGCTTGTCCGCAAAGTTCATAAGTTCAGGAAGATTATCAAGCTCGCCGCGCTTTCTGAGAGCGCCTGTCCAAGCAAAGAGAGTTGCAACAGAGTTTGTGGAAGTTTCCTCGCCCTTAAGATACTTATAATAATGGCGCTGAACTGTACCGTGTGCAGCTTCATACTCATAAACACCGTCAGGTGAAACAAGTACGCTTGTCATCATAGCAAGTGAGCCGAAAGCAGTAGCAATCATATCGCTCATTACATCGCCGTCATAGTTTTTGCAAGCCCACATATAGCCGCCCTCACTTCTGATAACTCTTGCGACAGCGTCATCAATAAGTGTGTAGAAATATGTAATGCCTGCCTGCTCAAATTTCTCTTTGTATTCATTCTCAAAGATTTCAGCAAAAAGATCCTTAAATCTGTGGTCGTACTTCTTGCTGATTGTATCTTTTGTAGCAAACCATACATCAAGTTTCTGGTCTAATGCATAGTTAAAACATGAACGGGCAAATGAAGAAATACTCTTGTCAAGGTTGTGCATACCCTGAATGATACCGTCTGTCTTGAAATCAAAGATTGTACTTCTTTCCTCTGTACCGTCAGGCTTTGTTACGCAAAGCTCAGCCTTGCTGCCTGCCTTAACAACCATTTCTGTATTCTTGTAAACATCGCCGTAAGCGTGACGGGCAATGCAAATCGGCTTTTTCCATGTAGGAATATACGGAGTAATGCCCTTTACAAGGATAGGACTTCTGAATACTGTACCGTCAAGAATAGCACGGATTGTGCCGTTTGGTGATTTCCACATCTGCTTGAGGTTGTATTCGTCCATTCTTGCAGCGTTAGGTGTGATTGTAGCGCACTTTACGGCAACGCCGTATTTCTTTGTAGCCTCGGCACTGTCAATAGTAACCTGATCGTCTGTTTTGTTTCTGTTTTCAAGACCGAGGTCATAATACTCGCTCTTTAAATCAATGTATGGGTAAATAAGAATGTCTTTGATTTTCTGCCAAAGAACTCTTGTCATTTCGTCGCCGTCCATCTCAACGATGGGGGTGGTCATTTTAATTTTATCCATTAGCTGTTCTCCTTTGTATAGTCAAGCAAACCGCCTGCAAGAATGATTGCTCTTGTTCTGTCTGAAAGCTCACAGTCGGCAATAACGGTTTCGCCTGTTGTTTTGTTTACAACCGTTACAGCAGAGCCGTCTGCAATTTCTTTCTTAACATTCGGAAGCTCAAGCATATCGCCAAGTTTAATTTTATCGTAATCTGCAGGATTTTGGAAAGTAAGCGGAAGAATACCTGCGTTAATGAGGTTACTCTTATGAATTCTTGCAAAACTCTTTACAAGAACTGCCTTAACGCCGAGGAAGAGCGGAGCAAGTGCTGCGTGCTCTCTTGATGAACCCTGACCGTAGTTTTCGCCGCCTACGATAATGCTCTTGCCGAGAGTTTTTGCTCTTTCAGGAAATTCCTTATCGCATACTGTAAAGCAGTGCTGTGAAATAGCAGGAATATTTGAACGGAGCGGAAGAATCTTTGCACCGGCAGGCATAATGTGGTCGGTTGTTATGTTGTCGCCAACCTTAAGTGAGCAAGATGCCTCTATAGAATCTGTAAGAGGGCTTGTCTTAGGATATTCCTTAATGTTTGGTCCTCTTAAGATTTCAACATTGTCCATTTCCTCAACAGGAGCAGGAGCAATAACCATATTATCATTAATGAGGAACTTCTCGGGAAGTTCAATTTCTGCGGCAGGACCAAGTTTTCTTGGGTCTGTAAATACACCTGCAAGTGCCGAAACAGCAGCTGTTTCAGGAGATACGAGGTAAATCTGACCGTCAGCTGTACCACTTCTGCCCTCAAAGTTACGGTTGAAAGTACGGAGTGAAATACCCTTGCTGTTAGGTGACTGTCCCATACCGATACATGGACCGCAGGCACTTTCAAGAATTCTTGCGCCGGCAGCAATCATATCGGCAAGTGCGCCGTTCATAGCAAGCATATTGAATACCTGCTTACTGCCCGGAGCAATAGCAAGTGAAACGCCGTCTGCAACTGTTTTGCCCTTTAAGATATGGGCAACTCTCATAAGGTCAAGATAACTTGAGTTTGTGCAAGAACCGATACATACCTGGTCAATTTTCTGACCCTCAAGCTCGCTGATCGGTTTAACATTATCAGGTGAATGTGGACAAGCGGCGAGCGGTTCAAGCTCCGAAAGGTTAATTTCAATAACCTCATCGTAAACTGCGTCTGCGTCTGCGCTTAACTCTGTGTAATCTTCTTCTCTGCCTTGAGCTTTAAGGAATTCTCTTGTGATTTCATCAGAAGGGAATACGGATGTTGTAGCGCCGAGCTCAGCACCCATATTTGTAATTGTAGCACGCTCCGGAACTGTAAGTGTTTTGACACCTTCGCCGCCGTACTCAACAATTTTGCCGACGCCGCCCTTAACGCTCATAACTCTTAATACTGCAAGAATAATATCCTTTGCAGAAACCCATGGGCTGAGTTTACCCGTAAGATTAACTCTTACCATCTTAGGCATTGTGATGTAATATGCACCGCCACCCATAGCAACAGCAACATCAAGACCGCCTGCACCGATAGCAAGCATTCCGATACCGCCGCCTGTAGGTGTGTGGCTGTCGGAACCGATTAATGTTTTGCCCGGCTTACCGAATCTTTCAAGGTGTACCTGGTGGCAAATACCGTTGCCCGGTCTTGAAAAATAAATGCCGTGCTTTTTACATACAGACTGAATAAATCTGTGGTCGTCAGCATTTTCAAAACCTGTCTGCAATGTGTTGTGGTCTATATATGCAACGCTCTTTTCGGTTTTGACTCTCGGAATACCCATAGCCTCGTATTCTATGTAAGCCATTGTGCCTGTTGCGTCCTGTGTAAGAGTCTGGTCAATGCGTAAGCCGATGTCGTTGCCGACAACCATTTCGCCGCATACCAAATGCTCTTTAATAATTTTCTGTGCAATTGTGTAGCCCATTTGATTACCTCCGCAAAAAGTATTTTGTGGTATTTGCATTATTAAAAGCAATAACCCGTGTACATTAATTGCCCATTATAAGGCAATTATTAGTACCTATTATATAACATTTTTCTTCTTATGTAAAGTAAAAATGGATGTAAATACGAAAATTTGCGATTTTGGCACTATCTGTTGTTTATTTTTAAAAATAAATTGAATTTTCAACATTTAGGTGATATAATAAAAAAGTATGTGTAGGATATTTGAACTTAGATTTTTATAGGGGGATAATTTTATGGAAACAAGAGAAAATTTGAGAAATATAGCTATTATCGCTCATGTAGACCACGGTAAAACAACTCTCGTTGACCAGCTCTTAAAACAGAGCGGTGTTTTCAGAGCAAATGAGAATGTGGCTGAAAGAGTAATGGATTCTAACGACCTTGAAAGAGAGAGAGGCATTACAATCCTTTCTAAAAACACCGCTGTAATGTACAACGGCATTAAGATTAATATTGTTGACACCCCCGGTCATGCCGACTTTGGCGGTGAGGTTGAGCGTATACTTATGATGGTAGACGGCGTTGTACTTCTTGTAGACGCTTTCGAGGGTTGTATGCCGCAGACAAGATTCGTTCTTAAAAAGGCTTTGGGCCTTGGCAAAAAGCCTTTGGTTGTAGTCAATAAAATTGACCGTCCGGGTGCAAGACCCGAAGAAGTTGTTGACGAAGTTCTCGACCTATTTATCGAGCTTGGCGCTGACGAGGATCAGCTTGAATTCCCTGTAGTATATGCATCGGGCCGTGACGGCTATGCAAGCCTTGATCCGCATCAGCCCGGTACAGATATGAAACCTCTTTTTGAGGCTATTATAAATGAAATTCCTGCTCCGCAGGGAGATGCAGAGGGCGGACTTCAGATTCTTATTTCAAATATAGATTCAGATCCGTTTGTGGGCAGAATAGGTGTAGGCAGAGTTGAGAGAGGCACTGTAAAAACAGGTCAGAGCGTTGCAATCTGTCATACAGACGGCAATGTAACAAAGAACGCAAGAATCGGTAAGATTTATCAGTATGAGGGACTTAAGAGAGTTGAGAGCGAAACTGCTGAAATGGGTGATCTTATCTGCGTAAGCGGTATTCAGGATATTAATATCGGTGAAACAATTTGCGACCCCGAAAATATCGAACAGCTCCCATTCGTAAAGATTGACGAGCCTACCGTATCAATGAACTTTATTGTAAACAACTCTCCGTTTGCAGGCAGAGAGGGCAAGTATGTTACTTCAAGAAATCTTCGTGACAGACTTTTCAAGGAAATTGAAACCAATGTTGCGTTAAGAGTAGAAGAAACAGACAGTGCGGATACATTTAAAGTATCAGGCAGAGGCGAGCTTCACCTTTCAATTCTTATTGAAACAATGCGCCGCCAGAATTATGAGTTCCAGGTATCTCGTCCACAGGTTATCACAAAGATGATTGACGGTAAGTTGAACGAGCCTATGGAAATGCTCATTATTGAAGTACCTGACGCTTATGTAGGTGCAGTTA
>ERZ507086.1236-NODE-1236-length-9947-cov-5.548120_pt1 | contig 9947 bp, 6 predicted proteins | sample MGYA00512292_ERZ507086 | MGnify/ENA metagenome assembly ERZ507086
TGCCTGGTGGTTGTAAAATCGGTGCCCGTAAAATCGACATGCACCTTAAGGTGCTCGAAGCTATGGGCGTAGAATTCGAAAACAGCCACGGCTATCTTTATGCTTCCACTCCAAATGGCCTACATTCGGCTGATGTGCTGCTCGAGTTTCCGAGTGTTGGTGCAACCGAAAATATGCTTATGGCCTCTGTTGTTGCTCCGGGCACTTCGGTTATCGACAATGCCGCGCGTGAGCCAGAAATCGTCGATCTAGCTAATATGCTGAATGCCATGGGCGCTCATGTGGAGGGCGCGGGTACGCCAACCATTACGGTAAAGGGTGTCGCTCTCTCCGAAATGCATCCATGCGAGCACACTACGGTGGGCGACCGCATCGAAGCAGGCACGTTCCTTACGGCGGGTGCCCTGCTCGGTGGCCCTGTTACGGTTAAGGGAATCGATCCGGCTTATTTGCGTATGGCGCTTATGAAGCTTGAGCATATGGGCTGCGATATTTCCACCACGGAAGACTCTATTACCGTATCGCGCACCCAGCCTTTGCGCGCTACCGACATTCAGACGCTTCCTCATCCTGGATTCCCCACCGATCTTCAGGCCCAGTTCATGCTCTTGGCTTCTTTTGCGGAAGGCAATTCCGTTATCTCTGAAAATATCTTTGAGAATCGCTTCATGTTTGCCAGTGAGCTCAACCGTATGGGGTCCCGTATTACGGTCGAGGGCCATCATGCTCTGGTTCAGGGCGTTAGCAAGCTTGAAGGGGCTCCCGTTTCTTCGCCCGACTTGCGTGGCGGCGCCGCTCTGGTAATTGCCGGCCTTGCAGCTGAGGGCGAAACGGTAGTGCATGACATCCGCCATATCGATCGCGGCTACGAAGACTATGTTGGCAAGTTGCGTGCTATCGGCGCAAATGTTGATCGTGTAACGCTGTAGGTAGGCGCGATGGCAGCAAGGAACAATAGAGGAATGCATAGTGGCGGCCCAGGTCGCCGCCGCCCCTCGTCTCGAAATAAAGCCGACTGGTCTTCCTCGGTAATTGGATCGCACGCATCCGATTCTCGCGGGCCTCAGGCTCAGCGCCGAACCTCCGCCCATTCGCGCCGCTCTCGCACCTCAGCGGTGCCGGGTCGTCGAACTGGCGAAGTGCGTCAGATTCATATCCAATCCCGTTCAGTTGACGAACGTACATCACGTCGAAAAGTGGGGCAGTCGCGAACCGAAAGCTTTATGCGTCACCGCGACAATGTAAGCCGTATCACGTTGATCATTGGCATCATTTTGATTGTGGTTATCGCGTTGAACCTCGGTACATGCGCTTATCGCAATTCGCTTTCTTCTTCGATGGCGCTTGATGACAGCAGCGTATCCAGTGCGCTCGTTTCCGCAAAGAACGATGAGCCCACGTATACGCTGTTAGCTGGTCTCAGTGGAAGCGGTGAAAACGAGTGCGCCAGTTACTTAGCTGTTTTGCGCGTGGATTCCCAGAATAATACGGTGTCGTTGTTGAATATACCCAGCAACATAACCGCCACCTATTCAGACATTGATACAAAGGGAACCATGCTGCGAGATGCTCCCCATATCAAGGACGAGGGTGAACTGGTAAAGCAGGTCTCTTCGCTTATTGGTCAGGATATCAGCCACTATGTAAGGATCACGGGCGAAGACTTTGCCTCGCTCATTGATTCCCTTGGCGGACTGAACATCAATGTAGAACAATATGTCGACGATCCAACGGTGGGAACCGCAGTGCTTGACCCCGGCCAGCAGACCTTAAACGGAGAGCAGGCCTTGGTTTACGTGAGCGCTAAGAACTATACCGACGGATACGGTCAGCGCGCCAATGTTCAGAATCAGGTATTTACCGCATTTGTGCAGGCTCTTGAAGACAAGGGCGGTCTTGATTTTGCCATGAGTGCCGACGACATCGCGGGCAAGATAAAAACGGATATGAGCTACGACGAAATTGGCAAGATTGCCTCGTTGTTCCCCAATGCGACGTTCTATTCGAACACGGTGCCGGGAAGCCAGTCCGTTTCGGGCGACAAAGTGTCCTGGTCGGTAGCGTCCTCTTCGTTCTCCCAGATTTGCGATCAGTTCAAGAGCGGTCAGAACATGGATACCTCCGTTGACACCAGCGGGGTTAACAAAGCCTCGGTTTCCATCGTCGTCTTGAATGGCGCTGGTGCTGATGGTTACAGTGCGCAAGCGGCTCAAGTTCTTACCAACGCTGGCTACACTATCAAAGATACGGGTAACGCAGAATCGTTCGTATATGACGAAACCTTGGTAATCTATCGGTCCGACGACGACAAACTGGCAGCCGAGGCTATCGTCCAGGATCTCGGAACAGGGCGTGCTGTTGCTGCAGGTGTGTACTACAATCTCTCCACCAATATCCAGGTGGTAGTTGGCAAAGACTGGACCAGCCATGTTTGATCCAGTCGCTTATATCAATGAACCGCGCTGGCGAAGCATGAGCTTAGGGCTCGAGAGGATCGAAGAGCTGTTGGCGAAATTGGGCAATCCGCAGGATAACCTTCGCTTTGTTCATGTTGCAGGCACTAATGGCAAAGGCTCAACCTGCTCGTTCATTTCAAGCATCCTGAAAGAGTCGGGCTATAAAGTGGGTTTGTTTACTAGCCCCTATATCGAGCGTTTCGAGGAGCGTATTCGCATTAATGGCGAAAACATCTCCCTGCAACGTCTTTCGGAGGTGACTCTGAGGGTAAAGGACGCGGCAGAGGCCATGGCTAGTCACCCAACCGAGTTCGAGCTTATGACTGCCGTAGCATTTACGTATTTTGCTGAAGAGAAGTGCGACATTGTTGTTGCAGAGGTCGGCTTGGGCGGAAGGCTTGACTCGACCAACGTTATCCGCACAATTGAGGTTTGCGTGTTTGCCCCCATTTCGTATGATCATTGCGCGCTTCTGGGAAGTACGCTCTATCAGATCGCGGGCGAGAAAGCGGGTATTTTGAAATCGGGTACCCCCGCAGTGAGCGCGCCCCAAGAGCAAGAGGCCCGGCGTCGCCTGGGCGAAGAAGCGGATCGTTGTGCAACGTCTATTCGCTACGTCGATGCTTCGTCTATTGCGGGCAACACCTCTGATTTCTCGTATGGTGAGTTCGATCATCTGTCTGTTAAGCTGCAAGGATCGTTCCAGCGCATCAATGCAGCGGTTGCTTTGGAAGCGTGCAAGGTGCTTGCCCAGCGTGGCTGGGGCATCAGCGAGCAAGCGATGCGAAGAGGCCTGTCTCGCGCTTCATGGGCGGGTCGTTTCGAGTTTCTGCGTCACAACCCCGACGTTCTTATAGATGGCGCTCACAATATCCATGCCGTACGCGCGCTTAGCTCCGAGCTTGCATCTCGTTATGACCAGGGAAGTGTGGTATTTTGCATGGGCGTCATGGCCGACAAAGACTATGCAGAAATGCTGAAGCTGCTGGTTCCGTTAGCCAAGGCGTTCGTGTGTTACCGACCCGATAACCCCCGTGCGCTTTCAGAATCCGATTTGGCGGACGCGGTTCAGATCGCTGTGGGAAGCCATCCGGTAGAAGTGGTGGCTGCTCCAACGCCTCATAGCGCGGTAGAGTATGCCCTTGGGTTTTCTGGGGATAGCCTGCCCATTTGCTTCTGCGGTAGCCTCTATGGAATCGCCTCTATCAAAAAGGCGTGGCGCCACTTCGAGAACACAAGGCAATGAACCTGTGCGCATTTGATGGTCAAAGCCCCTGCTGGAAGGCAGCGGCATTGTGTGGGTTATACTAACCACTGTTGAAGTATCCCGAAAGGGCTTGGGCGGCGCCAAGTTCTGAACCTGGTCAGGTCCGGGAGGAAGCAGCCATAAGGGGCCTCTGACGAGCGCCCGGGCCTTTTCGGGATACTCGGTTTCGCCGATCAATTTGATCGGCGAAACGTGTATATGGGCACATTTGCAACAACCAAGACGAAGGATCGCATGGAAATCATCAACTTTATTCTGGGCTTGCTTCACGATCCGCGTGGCGCAATTGCTGGCTGGATCGTAACGCTGGGTGCGGTTTGGGTGTACACCCCTCTGTTTCTCATCGTATTCATTGAAACGGGTTTGGTATTCTTCCCCTTCCTTCCCGGTGATTCCCTTTTGTTCGCGGCGGGTGTGTTCTCTGCCGATGGCGGTGGCTTGAACCTTGGTGCAACGCTCTTGGTGTTTTACGCTGCGGCTATTCTGGGCAACACCTCCAACTATTGGATCGCCCGCTTCTTCGGCGCCCGCATTATCGACTCGGGCAAGATCAAGGCTCTTACGCCTGAGCGTATGGCGAAGCTCGATCACTTTTTCGAAAAGTACGGTGGGCTCACTATCGTCATCACACGCTTTATGCCATTCTTCCGTACCTTTGCTCCTTTTATTGCCGGCACGGGGCATATGAACTTCGGCAAGTTCACGCTGTTCAATTGCGTGGGTGGCATTTCGTGGGTTTCGCTGTTTGTGTTGGTGGGCTTCTTCTTTGGTGGCGTACCCTTCGTGCAGGAGCATTTCGAAGTCATCGTGCTGGGAATCGTAGCCGTTTCTGTGGCGCCTGCCTTTATCGGTGCCGTTAAGGCGGCAATTTCTTCCCGAAAAAGCGGCAAACGCGATTTCGAGGTTGAGGCGGCGGTTGATGCCGAGCGCATTGCTCGCGCAAAACATGCTCGCTCCGAAGAGGATGCCCGTTAAAATCGGTAAGGCACTATAACACCCCATATGCCCCGTATCAGTAGGGCATATTGCAAAATTCCGCTTATGCGGATGTGAAGCGGAGGCTTGGCTATCCGCGAAGGAGGCTCTGCATGGAGGCGCTGTATCGCAAATATCGTCCGTCCACGTTTGCTGATGTCGTGGGGCAGGAGCATATCGAGCGTACGCTGAAAAACGCAATCGAGCAGGATAAGGTCTCGCATGCCTATTTGTTCTGCGGTCCGCGCGGCACCGGTAAAACAACTACAGCTCGCATTCTTGCCAAAGCCCTGATGTGCGAAAAGGGCCCCACCATTGAACCCGATGGCACCTGCGAGGAATGCCAGGCTATTGCCCAAGGTACGCATCCCGACGTGTACGAGTTGGACGCCGCAAGTCGTACGGGTGTTGAAAATGTGCGCGAGGAAATCATTAGCCGTGTAGGCTATGCGCCGACTCGTGGCGCGTGGAAGGTCTACATCATCGACGAGGTGCACATGCTCTCGACGGCGGCCTTCAATGCTCTTCTTAAGACTATCGAAGAGCCACCGAGCCATGTTGTTTTCATTCTCTGCACCACCGATCCGCAGAAGGTTCCTGAAACCATTCTCTCGCGGTGCCAGCGCTTCGATTTCCATCGCATATCGATCGAATCTATTGTGGCGCGTTTGGGTGCTGTGTGCGCCGAAGAGGGTGTCGAGTTCGAGGCCGAAGCGCTTGATCTTATTGCGCATCGCGCCGAGGGCGGAATGCGCAACGCCCTCACTTCGCTTGAGCAGCTCATTGCGTATTGCGGAGGCAAGGCGACGCTCGAAGGAGCGCAAAGCCTTCTGGGTTCCCTTGATAACGCCGATCTCTCTGAAATCGTAGGGGAAATCGGTCGCAGGGACGCAGCAGCATGTTTCAACTGGGTCGCTCAGTATGTGGAAACTGGCGCCGACCTTGCCCAGTTTGTCCATGATTTGGCAGGGCATGTGCGCACGTTGTACCTGATGTCTATGGCGGGCCTTGATGTGGAGCTGCAAATCAGCGAATCGATGCGCACGGTAATGATCGAGGAGCTGAAGCTCTTTGGCCAAGATCGCCTTAGTCGCATGCTTGTCCTTTTAGGTGATGTGTCGAAGGAGCTGCGCGTTTCTAGCAATCCTCGCCTAACGTTCGAGATCGCTCTTACTCGTATGGTTCGCCCCGAATCGGATCTTACACTCGAGGCCTTGGCAGAGCGGGTCGAAGAGCTGGAGCGACGCTTGTCGGCATTGGGGAATAGTTCTGCTTCCGTCGAAGCTTCTCCTGTGGCATCGGCTCGTGCTGGCAGCAGTACTCCGCAATACACAGCTGCATCTGCCCAGCCTGCAGTGCATGCGCCTTCTGTTTCGGCGCCTGCGTCGGGTGGCTCTTCCGGCCAGCCTGTTTCTGCCGCTCAGTCGTCCCAAATTCCTGCAGCGCAGGCCTCGCTTGGTCAAAATGCCGCTCGTTCCCAGGCTCCCGTTTCTCAGCCTGCTGCTCAGCTGCCGCCGCAGGCATCAGCGCCTGTTGTTCCTTCGGTACCGCAAGCATCAGCGTCTACTGCCCAGTCGACGCCGCGGGTATCGGCTGCTGCCCCCGCTGCTCAGCCTGCCGGATCTTTCCCCTCGGTCTCTGAGGCGGCCCAACCGCACCAGGCAACAACGCTTACCGCTCAGGTCGACTTGTCCAACCCTGCTGCCGTGCAGCGTCTGTGGCATTCAGTCACCGCTTCCCTCAGGAAGGTTAATCCTGCGCGTGGTGTTCTGTTTATGAATGCCAAGGTTTCCGCCGAGGCAAATGGCCAGGGGATTGTGGTCGAATTCGGAAAAGATAGCGCTTTCGCATTTAACGCGGCTCAAAAAGCTGAAGTTCAAGAGCTGCTTGCCAAAACCATTCAAACTGTTGCGGGCGGAAATGTGCCGTATCGTTTGGCGTTAGCCGGCGGCAATCCATCGACTACGCCCGTTGCTGCACGGCCCGCGAGCGTTCAATCCGGAACGGCGCCCCAATCGAATACCGTAACGCAAGCCGCTACGAACCCTTATGCCGCCAAGGCGGTCGCCGCAGTGCGCGCGGCGCAAGCGGCGGCAAAGGCAAGCCAGGCGAAGGCCCCGCAACCCGTAACTCAAAATGCCGCTTCTTACGCGGCCCCCTCTGCTTCTCAGCGAATGGGGGATAGCGCGGCTTCCTCCCCGTTGCCCGAATCTCAGATACAGCCTATGCCAAGGCCCTCTGCGGCGGCGCAGCAGGTTCCCGCGGCAGCGTCTCCGGTATCCGCCGATCCCGAGCCGTATGACGACCGGGTCCCCCTTGATGTGTATGGGGCAAGTGTCTCTGCCGAATATGGCGAAGATCCCTATGCTCAGCAATATGGGGCTTCATCAAGCCAGCAGTTCACGGCACCCGCTTCTTATGCGCAGCCTACTGTTGAGCCGGTTTCGGCGTCTGCGGGTTCCTCCCAAGCGGCAGCGCCGACAATCGTTGCGCCCTCTCAGGCCGGCGGTGCCTCCAATGCCGCTGCGCCTGATTCATCCGTATCTGGCCAAAACGAGGCGGAACGGATCAAGAGCATCCTCACTCAGAGTTTCGGCGAGGGGATAAAGTTTGAGGAGCTTCCCGAATAGCGCCAGCCTTTCGGTACAATGCAAAGAAGTGCGGCCATTTTGGCCAGTTAAGACGAAACGCCCAACCCCTAACAAAGGAGAATCATGGGAATGAATATGCAGCAGATGATGCGTCAGGCGCAGAAGATGCAGAAAGAATTGCAGAAGGCTCAGCAGGAAATCGCTGAAATGACGTTCGAGGGCACTGCGGGTGGCGGCATGGTAACTGCTGTTGCTCGTGGCGATAAATCCATCGAGTCCATCACCATCAATCCCGATGTGGTTGATCCTGAAGATGTTGAAATGCTTCAGGACATGGTATGTGCGGCTGTCAACGAAGCACTTCGCGGCGTTGACCAGATGGGTAGCGCCCGCATGAGCTCCGTTACCGGTGGCCTCAACATCCCAGGTATGAGGTAATTGCAATTCCGTGAACGCTTCATCGGCAATACAGAAGCTGCTTGACGAACTCGAGCGCCTTCCTGGGGTGGGTCCTAAATCCGCCCAGCGAATTGCGTATTGGGTTTTGAACGAAGAAAAGGCGGATGCCCTTCGCTTGGCCAATTCCATTATCGAAGTGAAGGACACTGTCCATTTTTGCTCTCGATGCTTCAATTACGCTCAAGACGATCTTTGCGATATCTGCTCTTCCGAAAGGCGAGACCATTCCATTGTCTGTGTGGTATCGGAGCCGCGAGATATCCCGCCAATAGAGCGAACGGGTACGTTTTCTGGCGTGTACCATGTGCTTGGCGGTGCCCTTTCGCCGCTTGAGGGTATCGGTCCAGAGCGTCTTCATATTGCCGAGTTGGTGGCCCGCCTTACCGATGACTCAATCAAGGAAGTCATCTTGGCAACGAACCCAAACATTGAAGGCGAAACAACGGCCAGTTATCTTGCACGCCTTATCAAGCCCTTGGGCGTAAAGGTGTCTCGTTTGGCAAGCGGCTTGCCTGTTGGCGGTGACCTCGAATTTGCGGATGAGGTCACTCTTGGCAGGGCAATCGAATCCCGATTGGAGCTGTAGCTTCGGGAGGAATGATGCCCCAATCGGTGCCGGATGCTGCCCAATCTGATTGGAAAAGATCAAGCGAGGCAATCTTACATAATTAATGTTTGAATCTTCCCACTGCCCCTGAGGATTACGGGAAAGAAAAAGAGCTCCTTGGAATGCACCAAGGGGCTCTTTTGCGATTTACAAGTAAAAGGTGTCAGCGCTGTTTCAACGCGTGCACGACAAGGAGCAGGAATCTTACTTCGAACGACTCTCATGCTGAAGGGAATAGTCTCTTATAAAAGAAGGCACCTCTTCTATCTCCATATCGAGCACAATAGATAATTCACCATAAATACGCCTCTGTGCGTCGTCGAGCAACTTCTTATAGGTCAATGAAGCTCCGTGCTTCTTGCTTTCCTGCTCCTGTATGCGCGCATGCATTGATTTGCAAACCAGCAATAGTGAAAGAAAGTCGTTGGAACGGATCAGCTCACGGAAATGTTCTTGGACCAAATGTGAGTTCGTGTCTTGGAACGTGTCTGGTTCAAGGTCGAAAGCCATGTCCAGCGAATGCAAAGCCTCTTCTTTATTAAGGGTATGGCGCAATTCGGCACTGCGCGAATGAGGCACATAGGCTTTTCCAAGGCGCTTCTCTATCGGGGCAAGTATGTAATAGAGCTCGTTTTCGTCTCCAGCAAGAGAAACATGGGCATCGTTTTGAATTACTTGGCAGATTCCCAGAGATGAATAGATGACGTATTCGCCGACTTCATAAGGCATACGGTCGCCTTCTTTCTTATACAAGCCTGTAACAATGATAAACCTACAGAGTGTCAGGTATGTGTAAATGCACACAACTTAAGGTGAACGGCGTTCTTCTGACCTGGTGTTTTGAAAAAAAGTGAAGCAAAATTGAAAAAAGTTACAATTCCCCCCTTGCAATCCCCCCGATGCGGGGTATTATAGCTAAGCCTTCTGACGAGGGGGCGCCCCGGAAAGGGCGGCACCGAGTCGGCGAGCGGCCCGCCAGGCGGGGCGCGGGGCCGGGAAGAGGAAACTTTCTTAAAAAAAGTCCTTGACACGGCGGGGACAAGAGAGTAGATTACTTTCTTGCGCGAACGGCGGAGCCGATTCGCGGCCGGGGCCCACGGGCCCGGGCGGGAACCTTCAGAACCGGATACTGTGAGAGACGGAACATAAGTCAGATTCAAACCTGTCGATCAGCCGCCCGCACCGAAGCGGGAGAGGCGAGTTGACGTACTTTTTTATCTAGAATCAAACATCTTTTTCAACGGAGAGTTTGATCCTGGCTCAGGATGAACGCTGGCGGCGTGCTTAACACATGCAAGTCGAACGATTAACCCGCCCTCGGGCGGTTATAGAGTGGCGAACGGGTGAGTAACACGTGACCAACCTGCCCCTTGCTCCGGGATAACCCAGGGAAACCTCGGCTAATACCGGATACTCCGCGCGTGCCGCATGGCCCGCGCGGGAAAGCCCAGACGGCAAGGGATGGGGTCGCGGCCCATTAGGTAGACGGCGGGGTAACGGCCCACCGTGCCCGCGATGGGTAGCCGGACTGAGAGGTCGACCGGCCACATTGGGACTGAGATACGGCCCAGACTCCTACGGGAGGCAGCAGT
>ERZ507086.1247-NODE-1247-length-9861-cov-5.026412_pt1 | contig 9861 bp, 8 predicted proteins | sample MGYA00512292_ERZ507086 | MGnify/ENA metagenome assembly ERZ507086
TGATTTTTTAAAAATATCCTACCGGGTGGATTATATGGTCGTTCTTTGGATCGAAGCCGGAAAGCTTTCTGTCTTTCAGCAAAACCGCCGGCTGTACTGCGAAGGTTCCAAACCGTTCCTTTAAACGGTCAACCGTATTGTCCAGGTGCTCCAGCCTTTCCCGTTCCGTTTCGTCGCAAAACAGATCGGTTTGGCTGCAAATGGTATCCGCCGCCAAGTCTGACACGCTGATTCCTATGCTGCGAACCGACCGTTTCCACTGGTAATGCTCACGAAATAAGGAGAGTGCCTCTCTGGTAATTTCCCCAGTAAGATTGGTATAAAACCCAAGGTTTTTTTGCCGGGTAAAACTGAAAAGGCTATTGTCACGAACAGAAATATGAATTGTCCGTCCTTTGAACCCCTGTTCCCGCAGCCGCCGAGCCACGCTGTCCGCCAAAACATAGAGAATAATTTTTACGTCTTCATCGCTCTCCAAATCCCTGGGCGCTGTGGTGCTGTTTCCAATGCTCTTAATTGCAGGCTGATTCTGAAAATTTGCTACTGGAGATCTGTCCATACCATTGGCAAAGCACCACAAAACATCCCCGATTTTTCCAAACTTGGACCGCAGGATTTTCACAGGCGTTTGGGCAAGTTCTCCTATGGTATGAACACCAAACCCATTTAATTTTCGTTTTGTCGCCGGCCCTACATACAGCAGATCGGATACCGGCAGCGGCCAGGCAATCTGACGGTAATTTCTTTTCGTAATCAGAGTTACAGCGTCCGGCTTCCGGTAGTCGCTGCCAAGCTTCGCAAAAATTTTATTATAGCTTACACCGATACTAACGGTAATTCCCAATTCTTCCCGAATTCTTTTCCGGATTTCCTGAGCTATTCTCTCACCACTATCCTTTTGATTTTCAGAACTGGTGATATCCAGCCACGCTTCATCTAAACCGAATGGCTCCACCTGGCTGCTGTAATCAAAATAAATTTCTCTTGCTAACCGGGAAAACCGCAGATACAAAGGAAAATTCGGAGGCACTACGATCAGCTCCGGACATTTCTGTTTCGCTTGCCAAATCGCTTCTCCAGTGGAAACGTGAAACTGTTTGGCAAGCTGATTCTTTGCCAAGATGATTCCATGACGCTGTTCCGCATCTCCGCCCACCGCCACCGGCTTCTCCCTGATTTCCGGATGATGCAGGCATTCCACAGAGGCGTAAAAGCTGTTGCAGTCGCTGTGCAAAATAATTCTTTCCATAAATAAACCTCACAAAGTACAAACACATGTTCCCTTTCTGTGCTTTAATTATAGAACATGTGTTCTTACTTGTGAAGCGGTAATGTTTTCCTCCCCGCTAAAACACATGTCTGCTGCCCAGGACAACGATATCCATTTTAACAGCTGTATAAGGATGATCTCATCCGGGTACGGTATAAGAAAATCTGCGCCGGCTTCGGCAAGGAAATGACAAACAAGGGCATCATTTGTTTCTCCTACGATCTGGTATGCGTTGCGAAGTATATGATAGAAACAGATTCTGGTTCCCTGAGACACCCTGTATTCAAAGGTCTCAGATACGATAAATTCCCTTGGGAATGCGTGGAACATTGACGTTTAGTTACAGTTTTACTAATATGGTAACTTTTGGCAGGCTTAAAACTCCGAATCACGCAACAAACAGGTACAGAGAAACAATGGCAGAACAAAATCTGCCAGCATTTCTCTGTACCCGCTCTTTATTGTAATGACTGTGTCATTTCATACCCGCCTGCAAAACGGATTTGTATTTGCTCTTTGGATAAAACCGTAATTCTTTCAATAATTCTATATATTAAAGCTTCGGAGTATTCTTCTAAACTCAGATTTTCTGAGGAGATCAATTTCCGAATCCTCCTGTGCTTTTCTTCGACAGCGTTTCGCCTTTCTTCTGAATGTTCCAATTCCTGATTCTTTTCTTTCAGCTTCCGCATTTCCTTTCCGATCTGCTCTAACTTTCGGTCTGCGATCTCATTTCCTTCTCCGGCCATAATCAGCAGCCGGTCAAATTCCTGTTCCAATTTTTTCAGTTTGTTTTTGATTGCTTCCGGGGAAAGTTCATCCAAATTATCGGAGAAACTATCCAGCAGAGCGTTTTCCAGATTGGCTTTCATATCTTTCTGGCGGTTCTGAACCAAGGATCGGATCGCTTCCAATATCGCATGGTGCAGAGCCTCTTCCGGGATACTCGGTGAATCTCCGCAGTATCGTTTCCCAAATTCTACCCGGTTAATACACCGCCAGACCACCTGTTTCCTTCCATGAATATCCCAGGTGACTCTCCGGTAATAGCAGCCGCAGTTTCCGCAAACCAATCTTTCCGATAGGGGGTATTTGCTGGTGAACCGTCCGCGGTTCGTCTTGGCCTTTTTCTGTGTGGCCGGTTTCTTGCTGTTTCGCCTGGTCAGTTCTTCCTGTGCTAACTGGAACATTTCCCTTGATACAATAGCTGGATGGTGATTCTTGATATAGTATTGGGCAACTTCTCCATTGTTTTTCTTATGTTTTCCTTCGAACAGGTTTGTAGTATAGGTTTTCTGCAGCAGTACGTCTCCCATGTATTTCTCATTTTTCAGGATTCGTACAATAGTCTGCTTATTCCATTCCGTATGGCCGGTTGGCGTCAGAATGCCTCTGTTTTCAAGGCATTGTTTAATATCGTCTATACTGTCGCCATTGAGAAAGTTTTCAAAAATCATTCGGATAGTCTTGGCTTCTTCCAGGTGAATTTCAGGCTGCCCATCCGCTCCTTTTCGGTACCCCAAGCAGTTTGTGTATCGGAAATTAAACCGCCCATTTTCGTAGCCCATTCGAATGCCTTTGGTAACATTTCCGCTGATAGATTCACTTTCCGCCTGGGCAAAGGCACTCAGGCAGGTCAGTATCATCTCGCTGTTCATATCAGAGGTATCTATTCCCTCTTTTTCAAAAATCACCGGGATTCCCCAGCTTTTTAAGAGCCTCACATGATGAATACAATCCAGTGTGTTCCGGGCAAACCGGGAAACCGATTTGGTTAAAATCAGGTCGATCTTTTTCTTTCTGCAAAGAGTAATCATTTCCTTAAATTGTTCCCGCTTATTGGTCCGCACCCCGGAAATTCCTTCGTCCGCAAAAATACCTGCTAATTCCCAGCCCTCATGGTTGGTTATCAGATTCGTATAATAGGCTACCTGGATTTCGAAGCTGCTTTGCTGTTCTTCTTCCTCTGTACTGACCCGGCAGTAGGCGGCAACCCGAAGCTTTCGTTTTTTTCTTCGCAGGTCGGCTAGTGTGCGGTTTGCCGGTATTTTTATGATTTCCTTATCCGGCACTGGCGCTCTCTCCTTTTCTTAAATAATCTTTTCATTTATTAATTGAAGCTTTACAGAACCTTTCGGCTCTAGAATTACCTTTTCAATAATTTGGCTGAAAAGCTGACGATCCATTTCTTTATCCTCCGAATGCTCTTTTAACTTTTCTTGAATGATCCAAGTTCTGTGGTCCAGTCTTCCCATCTGGCATACTCGGTATTTTTCAGCGGCACATTCCAGAATGAGGGATAGAGCCTTTTCCGGCTCCACCTGTCTTTGATTTAACGTCTGGTCAATTTCATGGGTTAGGCGGGTAACTTTCAGGGATAATTTATTGTCAAGGCTCTCCATTTCTTCCGCCAGTCCGGGATTCCGGCACAGGTTCAGAAATTTCTGGGAAACTGCTTTTAGAATATCTTCATCTGAGAAAGGCCCAAAACGTGTCCCGCACTTTTTACACTCCCAAAAAATCCGGGGGAAATCTTTGCTGTTCCGGCTGAGATGTTCCCCGCACTGTGGGCAGGTTGTTTTCTTCAGCAGGAAACGAATCGGTGATTCCGGCATCGCTTTGCTTCTTCTTAGGTGAGTAACCTTTATGGCAAGTTCCCGGCTGATAATGGTAGGAAACGGTTCTCCGCTCCAATAACGTTCATCGTCTAGAATTCTGGCAATCATATTTTTGTTCCAGCCGTTTGCATTTTCCCGGAACTTCAAGCCTGTTTCTTCCGCGTTCTTTGCTAAACGCTGCAAGGATATTCCAGCAAGATATTGATGGAATATCTTTTGAATTAACTTACTTTCTTCTGGAACAACTTCATATTGTCCTTTTATCATCTGATAGCCAAAGGGAAGATATCTCTTTTTCTTCATGACTTTTTTCTTTTCTCCTTAAGATTCAAACCATTAATCAGGTGAAAACAGATCATATTGGGAAATATCACAATCGTTTGAACCATTGCTTTCAATATACTTTCATCAAATTCCAGCATAGGTTCTCTATCTTTTAAGAGCTCTAGTATCAGTTCGGTTTTTTCGATCAGTTGGCGGATGCGGTCAGACGCCTGATCCTGCTTCAATTTTTTCCTCAGTGCTTCGATCTTTTGATTATTTAAATTGCATTTTTCAATATAAAGGGCAGAATCAATGCACCCTTTGGTTTGTAACCTTGCGAGTGAATGATTCTGCCTGATTAGTTCGGCTATCTGCCTATTCAATTCCAAGTTATCAGGATTTGAAAAATACACTTTATCCTGTAAAACATGAAGATCGGAAAGCATATCTCGTATAATTCCCATATTGTTTGCCAGCTTGTTATATAAAGTTAAAAACGCTTGGTAAATTTCTTCCTCCTGGACAATCCCCATGGGGCATAAAGTCTTATTTCTTCTATGTTGATAGCATATCCAGCGATTTTTCCCTTGATCCTGATGCCGGTGGAATGCTGATCCGCAAAGACCGCATTTTAAAATTCCATTGAGCGGATATTTTTGAATTTCTGTCTTGGCTCCATGTCGATTCCTCTTCTGATTGATGAGCCGCTGTACCTGCTCGAATTTTTCTCTGTCAATAATCGCTGGATGAGAATTTTTAATATAGTATTGCGTTAGCTGGCCATCATTTTTTACTCTCGCCAAAGGGAGAGTATCTGGCGTATAAGATTTCTGAAACAATGTATCGCCTATATATTTTTCATTCGTTAAAATGTATCGAATCATCCCATGATGCCATCTCGCATTTCTTTTGGTTCTGTTTTTCGTTTCATTAAGCGTTCTTGCAATTTCACTTGTACTCTTACCACTAAGATAACTATTAAAAATGTACTGTACAATGGATACTTCCTCTGGATCGGGTATTAACTGGTTATCCTTTAAAAAATAACCAAGCGGCGCGCTACAGGTGATAAAATCACCGGAGCGCAGCCGCTTTTGATAACTCCATTTTAAGTTTTTCGAGATAGAAAGGGATTCTTCCTGGGCGGCCGCGCTTAACATACTAAGGATCAGTTCACTTCCCATTTTGCTGGTGTCAATGTGTTCCTTTTCAAATTCTATCGCCACGCCCAGCATCTTTAGCTCTCTCACAGTTTGAATGCAGTCCAGTGTGTTCCGGGCAAACCGGGAAATAGATTTGACGAGAACGCAGTCTATTTTTCCGGCCCGGCAGTCTTGAATAAGGCGCTGGAAGTCGCTGCGCTTTTCGGCGCTGGTGCCTGTTACTGCTTCGTCGGCGTATAGCCCGGCGAATTCCCATTCATCCTTTGATTGAATGTAATTGGTGTAATATTCCACCTGGGCAGCAAAGGAGTTTAACTGGTCTGCAGAGTCGCTGCTCACACGAGCATAAGCCGCGACCCGCAGTTTATGCTTCTGTTCCGCGACAGGCGGTATAACTCTTACTTCCGGCATTCTTTTCTCTCCTTTCCCGGCTGGACATCTTTTTTGTCACACACAACACTACCACATCTGTTTCTTCTTATCTATCATGATACCTACTAAGGTTGGGTCCCAGAAATCCCGCATCTTTCGGCAAAAGGAACAGATGCTCACTTACCTTTCTGGTGTATGCTTCCATCAGAGTGATCCGGAGTATGGAATACAGCTTCGGGTTATCAATTAGTACACTCATTGGTATCTATTGAATCGTCATAGGTTTCCCCTCTTTTTTATCAACATCATAGCTTAATACTCCATACTTTTCAGCGATGAGAGTATTAGCCTTTTGGCAGGCTGCCAGCGTAATTTTCCCCTGTTCAAAAAGCCGTTTTAACAGGCAGAAGGAGATATAATACTGGATTTCCGGGAGAACTCTGTCCTGATTTATCTCTGGAAATTTCATAAGGCTGAAACCTCTTTTCTTAACACTCAATGTACGGTTCTCTGTTCAGAACGACCAGCGTTGTGTTGTACTTTTGAAAAAATTCCAATATCTGAACTAAAACAGCAATGTTACTGCTCAACTGAAACAAGTCCTGCAGCATAACTGCGCGGACTGATCCGCTTTTCACAGCCTTCAGCATTTGCTGCAAGCCCATCCTCCGGGGATTTCCGCCAGTACTCATGTCCTGAGAATTTCCGGTGACATGGTATCCTTGCCTCTCAGCTTCTTCCCGGAGGCTTTCCATCTGCTGGAACAGGAGGGCTGGATTTCTGTCGCTGCTCCGGCTGTATAACCATATGGGATAATTCATCGCGCTCTCTCCTTTGGCAAAAAATAATCCGGGCCTTTCTTTGCCCGGATAAATCTCTCCACATCTTCTATTTTTCTTGTAATAGGAACAGGCGGCAGGGTTTCCAGCACCGATTGGTGATATCGCTGATCCGGGGCTGCCCGGCAGTCCAGAATGCTCACGACGCAGGCGTCTGCTTCCGTTCGGATCGCCCTTCCAAATCCCTGCCGAAGCTTTATTTGCATTTCCGGGATCACCACGGCTTTGATGTAATCTTTCAGCGACGGGTATTGCTCCCGTTCCGCTTCGCTGATAGGGTCGGGAACCGGAAAAGGCAGGCGCGTAATAATCAGGGAGGATACCATATCCCCAGGAAAATCCACACCTTCCCAGCAGGACCCCGCCGCGAACAGCACTGCGTTGGAAGCCTGCTTGAACTGGTGGATGATGTCCTGGGAATGCCGCCATACCTCCATAAGCGGAAAGGACAGGCGATCTTTCACTTGGTTATAAACAGCACCCATGAGGGAATACGAGGTAAAAAGCACCAATGTGTGACCACAAGTCGCTTCCACTAATCTGCAGATATGCTCCGCTAAGTATGCGGCTTCTTCGCCGCTCCCCAGCAATCGCTTGGGAGAGTCATCTGGAAAATACAACAAGCAGTTTTCTTCATAATGGAAAGGAGACGGAGCAATAAATTCCTTTGGTTCTTTCAAGCCGTCCAGCCCCAGCACCCGCTTGATTCTTTCAAAGCTGTCTCCGGCCATGAGAGTGCCGGAGGTCAAAATGGCAGGGATTTTTCTGTGCCAAACGGCCTGCCTTAACAGCTCCGGGATTTCCCGGCTGGCGGCGTGGAGGCTGGGGGTTCCGGTTCGGTCATACTGAATGTACAAAATGTACCGCTTATCCCCGGTAAAAAACAGGTTCAGGGTTTCTTCCGTTCTTCCCAGCCGGTAAGCGATCCACCGCGGGAGCCGTGGCGCCAGCTTCCTTTGTAGCTGGCGGAGGAGAGTAAGGCAGTCCCGTATCGCTGCTTCCCGGTCCGGCGTTAAAATAAAGGGAGTGCGCTGGGCTTCTTCCAGCAGCTCGCCCCGGCACATAGCTCCCATGAGAATCTGGAATCTTTCCCGAAGCTGCTGTGCCGGTAATCTGTAGTTTTCACCTGTCAGCAGATTGCAGAGTTCTTTCAAATCCTCTGCGGACAGGCTTTTTTCGTACATCTGGCGGGCCGCCTCCGGCAGCTTATGGGCCTCGTCTATCACCAGAGCCCGATAATCCTGCAATAAAGGGCGCAGTTCTTGTAAGCGATGAGAGGCGTCTGCCAGCAGGTAATTATGGTTGCAGATTTGCACAAAAATTCCTGCGTTCCTGGCCGCTCTCAAATACTGATGATACCGGCAGGCGGTCCTGATCGGACAGTCATTTGTGCAAGCCTTGGGAACGCAGACCTGCTCCCTGTCAAACTGGCTGAGGCCCGGCACATCGTCCAGGTCGTAATGGTTCCGCATGGAAACCAGGGCTTTCCGCTGCTCCTCATTTTTTCTCTTTCCCTCTACTGCCTCCAGCCGGAATTTTAGCCTGATGTCGCATACAAAACGTTCCTTCCCTTTCCGTACTACGGCCTGGATCGGCTTTTGTACAATACGATTTTCTAAAAAAATTCGGGATAAGAAAGGGAGATACTCTCCGATGATCGCATCCTGCAGCGCCACGCTGGAGGTGGAAACCACCACCGGCTGGGGATAAGGGAAAAATCTTTTCAGCAAAACGCAGGCGGCAAGGTAAGCATATGTCTTTCCGATTCCAACGCCTGCGTCGCACAAGGCAATTTTGTTTTGGAGCAGGGTGTCCAGCATTGTATGACAGAGGGCGATCTGTTCTTCTCTGACCGCCAGCCCGTTTTGTGGCATGAGGATTCTGAAAATTCTTTCAATTTCCCCATGAGCCTGCTCCCGTGGGGTTTTGTCCATTCCGGCACCTTCTTCCCGCCGTCCGCTGGCAGCACACTGATACGGCGCGGGTGAAACCGCGCCGCATGGATTTGCTGCCAACGACAAAAATCTGAATTAAACGATCCTTTTCATGCTGTATTTGCTGCTCGCCCCCCAGCATTCGGGAACCATGCAGGCAGGCTTGCGGCTGACAAGCCGTTCACTGGTTTTCCAAGGGTCTTGCTGATTACAACCCAAGGTAGGCCAGCCCATCTGACGTGTGGGTAGACGATAGTGTGTATCATAATACCCCGTCCAGGGTCGTGGCGAAAAGGCGGACCCTGCCTCTTTTCGGACAAAAGGAATCGCTCTGGAACCGAAAGCGCAGACCGCTGTTCTATCATGGAATGGCTGCTTGCGCTCCGGTTCCGTCCTGGCGCTTTTCCCGGCGTCGCTCGCCTGGACGAGAACGTACCCGCATGGCTGGTATTCACTTTTCAAGCTGCGAGTGAAAGGATTTTTCCCTTTCACCTTATAGCCACTGTGAAATACCAAAATATAACGCTGGTTAAAAATATTTTTTAAATTTTTTTCGCAGGCGGTAGATTCGCATATTAACAGCGTATTCCTCCATTCCGAGAGAAGCCGCTATTTCCCTGTTGCTGAATCCATCGATTTTCATGAGTATAATTCTAAGGGTAAGCTTGTCCACTTTGGAAAGCATTGTATAAAGCTCCGGGCTTTCTATCTCGTCTAAAAGCTGTTCAGTGGTGGTAATCTCCGGCTGATCCTCCATAGTCTGCTGGCTTATGTATTCTTCCGACTGTACGTTCCACCGCTGATAGTTCCTTTCCGCCTTAAAGCATTCCCAATCGTAAAAGTGCAGACGCTGGATCGTATCCTCATCCACCCTTAATTCTCTGAGTTGTGCTTCTTCCGCTGCTTTCCATTCGAGCCATTCTTTTTCGGCTCTGGCCTTATTGTAAGCCACGACTGTTTCCTCCATTCAATCTGAATTTTTTAATTCAGATTGCCGGAGGTCCGCGGCAAGCTTTCAATAGGACTGACCACTTAAAACGCCAATAAAGGATGAACATACTCTGTTTTCCTTTTATCGTTATTATCAATCCTTGTCATTATGTGTTAATGACTATAAAAAGCTTTATCTTGAAGAAAAAGAAAGACAGCTTGTTTACACACATGTAAATAAGCTGTCTTTCTTTTTCGTTGTAAATAGTTAATTGAAATGCTCTATGTCTATTTTATATATTCCCCTAAACCAATAAATTTAGATTTACCAGGGAATTTTTCCTCTGACAAAAAGCGGGATCTGATCTAAAGGCGCGGGCACCGTGACGGACTGGCCGCCCTCAAAGCTCTCTCCGGTCCAGAAGTTAACCCAGGCTTCCCCGCCGGGCAGATACACCTCTCTGCTCTCCG
>ERZ507086.1248-NODE-1248-length-9861-cov-3.368448_pt1 | contig 9861 bp, 10 predicted proteins | sample MGYA00512292_ERZ507086 | MGnify/ENA metagenome assembly ERZ507086
TTCTTTCTGTTCCATTTCATACAGATCCATTTCCTTCATATTCCAGTTTCTTGCGATATATTTGTCCGAGAAACCATTTCTTTTTAATTGATATAGAACTTCTACACCTTTTGGATGTTCTTTCATTTCCTTTTCTAGATCAATTATTCTCTGGATATGTTTCAGGAAGAAATAATCAATATTTGTCAGTGTATGAATTTCGTCCATGGAATATCCCATACGCAGCCATTGTGCAATCGCAAAGATTCTTTCATCATCTCTATCTTTGATCTTCTGATACAATTCTTCTTTAGAATATGCATAGAATTCTTTCTTTTCTAGATGATCAACTTTTACTTCCAAAGATCTGACAGACTTTAAGAATGATTCTTCAAAAGTTCTGCCAATTGACATAACTTCGCCTGTTGCTTTCATCTGTGTGCCTAATTGTCTATCTGCATTTGGAAACTTGTCAAATGGAAGTCTTGGGAACTTTGTTACAACATAGTCTAGTGCCGGCTCAAAGCATGCATAGCTTGTACCTGTGATTGGGTTTTTGATTTCATCCAGTGTTAATCCTGCAGCAAGTTTAGCACTGATGGAAGCAATTGGATATCCTGTTGCTTTAGATGCCAATGCAGAAGATCTAGATACACGCGGGTTGACTTCAATAACATAGTACTTGAAGCTGTTTGGATCTAATGCAAGCTGTACATTACATCCACCACAGATACCTAATGCACGAATGATCTTCAAAGATGCGTTTCTTAACATCTGGTTTTCTCTATCTGTAAGTGTTTGTACTGGTGCTACGACAATACTGTCTCCTGTATGAATACCGACAGGATCTACGTTTTCCATATTACAGATTACAATTGCATTATTTTTTCTATCTCTCATGACTTCGTATTCGATTTCTTTATAGCCAGCAATAGACTGTTCAATCAAACACTGGTGTACAGGAGACATCTTCAAACCTGTTTCTGTAATATGTCGTAATTCCTCTTCATTATGGGCAAAGCCACCACCTGTACCACCTAATGTATATGCTGGACGTACGACTAGTGGATAGCCTTCACTTTTCGCAAATGCGATTGCCTGATCCACTGTGTGTACAATTGCACTTTCAGGTACTGGTTCATGTAATTCATTCATCAAAGATCTGAATAAGTCTCTATCTTCTGCCTTATTGATGGCAGTGATATCTGTACCAAGGATTTCTACTCCAAATTCATCAAGAATTCCATCTTTATGCAATTCCACAACAAGATTTAAACCCGTCTGTCCACCAAGAGAACCTAAAATAGCATCTGGTCTTTCCTTGAAGATAACTCGTTTTGCGAATTCTACTGTTAATGGTTCAATGTATACTTTGTCAGCAATCGCAGCATCTGTCATGATTGTCGCTGGATTAGAGTTGATCAGGATAACTTCATATCCCTCTTCACGTAATGACTGACAGGCTTGTGAACCAGCATAGTCAAATTCTGCAGCTTGTCCAATCACAATTGGTCCACTGCCAATAACCATAATTTTATGAATATCTGTACGTCTAGGCATGTGCATTCTCCTTATCCATCATTTCAATAAATTTATCAAATAAATATGTACTGTCTTGTGGTCCAGCATTTGCTTCTGGATGATACTGTACCGCAAAGCATGGGTATTTTGTATGTCTAACGCCTTCACAACTGCCATCATTCAATGCTCTATGAGACATCACCAGATCTGTTCCTTCTAGACTGTCAATATCTACCGCAAAGCCATGATTTTGAGAAGTGATTTCTGTTCTGCCTGTTTCTAGATTGACAACTGGATGGTTTGCGCCACGATGACCAAACTTCAGCTTATATGTTTTTGCACCTTGTGATAAGGCAATCAGCTGACATCCAAGACAGATACCAAATACAACTGTATGAGGAATCAGTTTTTTAATTGTTTCAATAACTTCAGGAAGATCTTCTGGATCACCAGGACCATTACTTAACATGACACCATCTGGATTGAAGCTCATGATTTCTTCAAAGCTTGTGTTGTATGGAACAACAACAAGATCGCAATCACGCTTTGATAACTCTCTTTGAATTGAAAGCTTGACACCAAAATCCATCATGACTACTTTCTTGCCTCTTCCAGGAATTGGATACATGGAACGTGTAGATACTCTTTCTACCTGATCATGCAGGAAGCTTTCCTTCTTTAACTGCTCTACTAAAGATGGAATTTCTTCTTCTGTATCACAGAAAGAAGCTTTTAATGTTCCCATAGAACGGATCTTCTTTGTGATTGCACGTGTATCCACACCAAAGATGCCTGGAATTTTCTTATCTTTCATATACGCATCCAAAGTCATCTCTTCTCTGAAATTGCTTGGAAATGGACAATAGTCTCTCATCACAAAGCCAAATACTGCAGGTACAAGACTTTCATTATCATCACGGTTGATACCGTAGTTTCCAATCAAAGGATATGTCATCATAACAATCTGACCACAATAAGAGTTATCTGTCAGAATTTCCTGATATCCAGTCATGGAAGTATTAAATACTAACTCACCTGTACTGTAACAATTGCTGCCTAATGCCTCTCCTTCATAAAAAGAGCCATCTTCTAAAACGAGATACCTTTTCATATGCTTCTTCCTCCTTGTAAAAAAAAGACAGTTCCACAAATATGAACTGTCAAATAGAATTTAAAAATGTAAAAAGAACGTTACGAGAACAATTTGGAAACCTAGTTAAAGTAGAATTCATCATAGCCGTCCTCCTTCTTATCGTCAAATATAGTAACAGTCTCTTCCGTTTTCTGCAACAAAAATTTTTACAAGAAAACAATATTTCATTTTTATTCCATCAATAAAACTTTAAATTCATGATAAATAAAGAATTTATCAGAGATATTGATATTTCAATTTATTTATTCCATTGTTCGGCCTGTTCATTGACAATGCGCAATGCATTCAATGTTCTTGGATATCCCATGAATGGTACACAGTTAGAAATGACCTTAATCAAAAATTCCTTATCATTTCCCAAGCCAAAGTTTGCCTGTGTATGACCAGCTAATTGTACTTCACAGCCACCCTGTGCATACAGGAAACAGAACGTAATCATTTCTCTTGTTGCATAGTCTAATCCATTTCTTGTATATACATCACCAAAGCAGTTTTCTACAAGCCATTTGTTGATATGCTTTGATTCTTTTGGACCTCTTTGACCATTTCCACGCATGTGTTCACCAAAGATATCGATCTGGCACTGTTCACCCTTCTCATAGCGATTATTGACTGTTGTTGTAGATTGTGCAGGCAATGGAAGTGTATATCCCATTTCTTCTAGAATTTCATTGCTTGCCTTCAAGAATGGATATGTTCTTCCCATGCCTAGATAATCCACTGCCTGATAAATGATTTCTTTGATTTCAACAGGTGTAACGTTAAAACGCAGTGCAGCTTTCATCATACAACGGAATTCATCAATAGATGATGATCCGATTAATACCGCAAGGATTGCAATAAAACGTGTACGATCGTCTAACTGTTGTCCTTCTTCATTCACAACTTCATCAAAAGCAAAGTTATCAAAAACTTCAATAAATTCAGGATCTGTTCTTAAAAAATCTGAAACATATCCTGGAAACATTTTTTCATGGTAATTTTTAGCGTTATCTGTCATTTTATTTTCCTCCTGTAAAATAGAAATGTGAGCTGCTTATTCTCTCTTTACGAAAAAGCCGCTGCAGATATAAAAAGCCCGGTTCTCATGTCCCTTTAGGACGAGAACCGGGTCCCGCGTTACCACCTAAATTCACAGAAAGCTCGCACTTCCTGCCTCGATAAGTGACGGTACCAAATGAATCCTGCCATATCTCCAGACCATAAATCACAGCCCGAATAAGTCCGGATCACAAATTGGAATGATCACCCCGGCATGATAACGTATGCCACTCCGTCACAGCCTACTGGATTTCTGCAATCAATCACAAGCGCCTGTCCGCTGCTGTCTCTGCCACTTCAAAACCGTTCGGTGCAAAGCTCCGGGATGTATTCACAAAAGTTCTGCACGCGCCTCTCACCGTCCGGCAACTCTCTGTGTGTGTTCCTTATGTTACTTCTTCCCTTCAAAGCCGTTGTAATATACTTCTAAAAGTATACAAATTGATAAAAAATTTGTCAAGAGCGTTTTGCTGCTCTTTTAACAACTTAAAGTGACAAAACATTTCTACTGAGCAGAAACATCTGCCTCAGAAAGCATGAAGCCCTGACGAACTTTCTGCATAAGTGTTTTGGCTTTGTCAACAGTTGTCTGATCAGGAACCATAACATAAGCTTTCTGACTCATGGAATATGGCTTCTGTGTATCCCCTGTACCGTCTACACTGTAGGAAAGAACCTGCCAGCTGCCGCCCTCATCGAGCTGCTGTTTTACCAGAGAGGTAATAACATCATATGGAATATTTGTTTCAAAACATCCGGAAAGGCTGTCCAGAAGTGAAAGATAATTTTTCAGGATATCAGGAGATGTTGCCTTATTGATAACACCCTGAATTACTTTCATCTGGTCTTTGCCTCGCTGACGGTCACCGGCAGAAAATGCATATCTTTCGCGGCAGAAAGCAAGAGCCTGATCACCATTTACCTGATTAGGACCTTTAGTAAAATGATAACCGGAACTGTTCTGTGTCGTAAAATCATAATCAGAATCAACGGTAATTCCGCCAAGTGCATCAATGATCTGCACAAATCCGGCAAAATTCAGGCGGAAATAATAATTGATATCTGTATCATAAAGCATATTCAGCGTATCCATACATACGTTGATACCATAGATTCCTGCATGTGTAAGTTTATCCGGTACTCCATTGGAAATAGAAAGTGGTACATAATAATCTCGTGGGGTGGAAATCATCAATACCTGTTTGGTCCGCGCATTGACTGTAAGGACGATATTTACATCACTTCGACTTGAAGCTGTAATATCGCCCCGTGTATCGATACCACTGACAAAAATCGTATAAATCTGATCTGTTACAGCTGCATCCTGGGTTGTGTCTGAAGAATCCTCTGCCTGTACATCTGTCTGAACCGGTGCCGGAGTATTACGTTCTACCAGTTTTTCTACCTGTTCAGATGCAATTTCACGGATCTGAGAAGAAAAGCTTGCATAATTGTCAATTTCATCAAAAACATCCAGATATGCTCTGTTAAGAACGATTGCCTGACAGTCGCCTTTCAGAAGTCCATCGGCAAGTTCTGTAAGGCTGCTGTATTCTTTGGTACTTACTTCCCCACCGGTCTCACTTGCCATCTGCTGTAATGCAGTGTCTGTGTTTTCTCGATCGAGATCTGCCAGAATACCAAATGAATAACTGGATGCATCCATAAGGCTCTGGGCTGCATCATCCTGTTTGACATATACATTGATTTCTGTGATCTCTTTATTAACACCTGTAATATCATCAAGTGCAGATACTGTTTTATAAATATAAAAACTTGCAATTCCAAGAACGGCAAGAATGATAACCATCAATATGATTCCAATCCAGAAACGAATCTGTTTACGGAATTTTCGAATCAGAAGATGATCGATCAGAAGTAAAACAAGTAATACTGCAAATACGATACCAATGTACTTGGCAGAAAGCAGGTTTGTATAGAGCAGCAATACAGTAAACGCTATTTCTGCAACAAATAGTAAAATAGTTAAGATGATTCCCGGCATGCGATCCTGTTTTTTGGTTATTCTCATTTTTTCACATCCTGTTTGATTATTCAACAATTACAGTCAGTACTGCATTGTTGGAAATGTTGTTTTGTGAGTCGATTACATAGTAAGTACATTTGTATGTTCCCGGAACTGCAGAATTAACTTCACCTGTGATCTGTACCTTCCGCCAGAGCGCATATGCATCATCGGAATCATCTTTGATCTCACTGACATAGGACAACAGATCTACAGAGGTTCCCACCGGAACTTTGATCAGATAATCCGTAAGATAAATCCTTGGATTCTGATCAGGCATAGTATTTGCTTCCGCTTCCTGTTTCTCTTTTTCTGCCGCAGCCTCATCAACTTCCGGAGTAGGAGTTGGCGTTTCTTCAACAACAGCAACATCTGCATTCTCTTCTGCATGATCGGCAGCCTCTGGATTTTCACTCTGCTCAGTATCTACACCAGTTGTCGCCGCAGAATCTGCATTATCGGTTTTTTCTCCAAAAGCAGATGTATCTTCAGAAGCTTTGCCGGCATCGGATGGATCCATTTCCATCTCATATTTCTGCTTGGTGATGTTATTGGAATTGTCTTTTGCAGTATAAGTAACAGCGACATGTGAGTCATCAATCTCATACACGGATTCTACTGTTAGAGAAGATGAAACGTCTCCATCTTTCCGGTCAGTTGCAGTCACTCCGGTCAGAAGTTCTTCATTACTCATATCAGAACGATATACAGAAGGTGCTTCAGAGGTAAATACAATTTCTGGTCCTTCTGTATCTGCATTCATTCGCATAAAGCCTACGCCTCCGGCGAGACCAATACATACAACGAGCAGAAGTGCAACCCATTTTTTGGACATAATCTATCAATGCTCCTTATTTCTTTTCGGTTTTCTTGTCACCGTACTTGCCATAATACTTACCATAATACTTACCATAATACCCCTGCTTGCTCATGTCAACCTTATTTAATATTACACCAAGTATCGGACAGTTACATTTTTCAAGCTGGCCTTTTACATCCTGAGCGAAACGATAACTGATCACACCGGATTCCATGACTATGATGGATCCGTCACATTCATCTGCAATGACCGCACTGTCAATAACACTTCCAAGTGGCGGTGTATCAATGATCACATAGTCATAGACTTTTCTGATCGCAGATAAAAATCGTTTGAAATATTTGCCGCCGAGAAGTTCTGCCGGGTTTGGCGGAACAGTTCCTGCATAAATAATATGAAAACGTGGAACATTTGTAGCACAAATAACATTTTCAATCGTTTCCTGATGGGAAAGAAGATGTGACAGTCCCTTGATCTCCTCTCCTTCTACTTCTGTACGTCCCATAAGCACAGATTTACGAAGGTCAGCATCAATAAAAAGAACTTTTTTTCCTGAATCTGCCAGAGATAAAGCAAGATTCAGAGAGACTGTACTTTTTCCTTCATTTGGTGCACAGCTTGTAATTGCGATCACTTTTTTGTCTTCGCCGCAGAACAAAAGGTTTGTACGTAATGATTTATAAGATTCGTTGGCACTGTAGTCCAGTTCCGGACGGTAAATATTTACTTCTTTCATGATTATCTTCTCCCTCTCGCTCTTTTCTGTTTCTTTTTCTTATTTTTACGATCTGCTGCAGTCAGTGGAATCGTACCCAGCATGCTGAGACCAAGGTAACGTTCTACATCTTCCTGAGTCTTGATGGTATCATTAGAAATATAGGCAATTAAAATAATCGCAACAGATAAGAGAACACCAAGAAGTCCGCCAATCACACCATTTTTGCTGATGCTTGGACTGGATTTCTGATCTGGGATATTGGCTGTTTCTACAACGTTTACAGCATCGATATCCATTACATTTTTAATATGATTTGCAGCAACATCTCTGATCGCATTGGCAATCTTACATGCTTCATACGGATCCGGATCTGTAACTGTGATTGAAAGGATTCGAGTATCCGTCGCTGAGTCTACAGACACTTTGCCAAGAAGCTGCTCATGAGTAAGATCAAGATTCAGCTGTGCGATAACACCCTCTGTTACTGTACGGCTCTTGATCAGTTCGGCATAGTCCTTGGTCAGAGACAAACTGGTCTGCATATCCTGCTGTGTGATGGTATTGTTGTCCTGCTTGCTCAACACATACATTTTGGTGGTTGACTGGTACTGTGGTGTGATGAAAAGAATCGTTCCGCCAACAAATGCAAGTGCTGCAATGATTCCTGCCAGAAGAATGATCCAGAACTTATTCAGTAATACATGGAATAATTCTAACACATCAATTTCAATATCGGTATTGTCTTGTAAATTTTGCTGTTCCATTTTATCTTTCCTTCCTACGCTGTGCATCCGCAATTATTTTTTGTGGATTTCTTATGAAAAGCTGGTTTGCATAAGAATCTCCTTCTTTTTTGGAAACATAATCATAAGCCTCACCAATTCGTGATATCCGTTCTTTGGTTCCATGACAGTCAGAACCGACAAAACTGAGCAGATCCTGTTTCATAAGCTTTTTACAGTATCGTTTGGTGCCAAATCCGTCTTTTCCAATGATACTGTCGGCATTCACCTGCATAAGCGCACCGAGATCTGCCATTTCTTCAACAAATCCGATATCTTTTCGCATACATTCATAACGTTCGATATGTGCTACAATTGGTTTGTAACCATGAGAAAGCAATGAATATAAACGTTCTCGGATATAGCTTGCTTTTGTGCTTCCCGAAAATTCTGTAAGAACATAACGGGAACCGGCCATTGTGTGTACTTCTCCGCTGCGAAGCATCTCTACCATTTCCATATTAGAATGAAATTCGCATCCGAGATATACGTGAAGATCAGGTGCAACTTTTCTAGCCAGCTGTTTTAATACCAAAAACTGGTGCTCCACTGTTTCAATGGGAGTTTCAAACATCTGAAGCCTGTAATGGGGAGTTGCAATAATATTGCGTACACCCTGTCTGTATTCCATCTGAAGCATTTTGTATGCTTCTTCTGCGCTCGAAGCTCCGTCATCAACCGAAGGAACAATGTGACAATGTATGTCAAACAGTCCCTTATCAGGCATATTCTATCCTCTCCTTTTCCTGCTTTTTGCTTTTATAAGCAATATTAACATTCGAATTATAGCTCATTTCAATTCCCTTTTCAACAGAATTTTCATATATATATGCGAAGAAAAATTATGTGGAAATAAAAATTGTTTCTCTTCGCAGATAATTGTAAGTAACGCATAAAGCTTTCACTGCATAATATGAAGTGTAAACAAAACCTGGAGGATTTACTATGAGTGATTTAGCTGCTACAAATTGTGGATGCGGTGATGAAAGATGCGGATGTAATAACAACTGTGGCTGTAGCAATGGAAACAGTCTTTTTGGAGATAACTCCTGTAATTGTATTCTCTGGATCATCTGTCTGATGTGTCTGTGCGGAAACAATGGATGTGGAAACGGATGCGGCTGCAGCAATGGCAATGATTCCTGCTGGATCATTATCGTACTGCTCCTGCTCTGTGGTGGATGTGGCAATAACGGTTGTGGCTGCTGATATCTTTGGAAGGCAGAGGTTATTTCCTCTGCCTTTTCTGCTGCTCCTCTTTTTTCTTCTCTTCTTCCTGCTCTTTCTTTTTTATACATTGCAGATCTATTTCATAAAAAGCATTTCCATTCAGTATCAGCTTTTCTTTTTTTCCCTCCATATAAAAGCCTCCGGGATTTTATATAGTTTATTCTATGTCAAAAAGCCTGGTTCTGTCATAAGCTAAATAGAAAATGCATAATATGAACAGGAAATCAAATGGAGCAGGAAAAGATTTTACAGACATTTTTTGATCAGATGATTACAGATGAAAACGGGCAGATGCTGAAAGCAATGATCCCTTATCTCCCACCGGGGGGACAGCAGATTTTTTCGCTGTATGCAAAAGCAAGAGAGTTTTATAATACAGCAGTTCTTTTTGGGAAAAATACCGGTGATATGCAGATATGCAGCATGCCGGAATCAGATTCTGTAGAGATACTGGAAAACATAAAACAGTACAGTTACGGAAAAAGCAGACAGCGGCTGGATCAGATTACAAATATGATTGCAATGATCCGGATCATGCAGCTTATGAAAGATTAATGATGGGGGTAGGAAAATGAGTGATGACTGGAGAGA
>ERZ507086.1263-NODE-1263-length-9701-cov-3.310491_pt1 | contig 9701 bp, 9 predicted proteins | sample MGYA00512292_ERZ507086 | MGnify/ENA metagenome assembly ERZ507086
CAAGATAAGCCAAATAAGCTGGGCAATCCAAATAAGCTAACATAAACTTTGCAGATTTTCCAAAGTTCCTCTTCAAATCTTGGAAATAGGTTAATGGATGAACTGAAAATCCTTTTCTCTCTGCTGTCCGAACTAGGATGTCATAAAACTGATCAAGATTATCCTCACTTAGCTCTTCAACTTTGACATTCAAAGCGGTAAATTTTTTTAAATCTCGCTTCAAGGATGGTAAGAAAGCTGCGAGCATCTCGTCAGAAGTAGTAAAGGTATCAATAGGTTTGACAAACATCTGATTAACAACTAGAGCCTGTTCTGGATCTAAATACTGCTCAAAACCTAATTTTTCAAATACCTTGGAGACTTCATCAGCCTTATCTTCTTCAAGTATTTCAAGTTCTTCATTCCTAATAAGATTGGTAAGATAGGGATGAATAGAAAGTGATGCAATATTTTTCTTTTTTAAATAGAGTATCAAGGCCTCAAGAAGGTCTGGCAAATCAGTTATAGAACTGTAATCTAGCAAGGGGCCATGCAATAAGAGCGCTTTCCTAAAGATACGAAAACTCCTCCTGTAAACGATAATGGTTTGCCCCACTATCAGGCCATCCCTTTCAAAAACCAGAGCCTCTACTTCACCGATATGATTACGGCTTAACTGAAGCTTAGCCATCTCAGCTGACTGTAAAAAATTAGTATCCTTATAGTTTGTCTGTGTCTTTTGATAATCATCAAAATTGACACTTTTAACCATAATAGACATTACTATCATCCCTTTCGTCTATCCTAAATCCCACATTTGCTGCTAAACGTTAAATTAGTCTAACGATTAGCAAAGTTTCCAGACCAAGAGGGGTATTAAGTATTCATGGATATTACTCACAGATGATGAGGAAAATTTGGTAAACGATTAAATTTACAAACACTATTATATACAAATTATTCATTTTTGTTAAGGGATTTTTAGTTAATTTTCTGAAATTTATAAGAAATACTAATTACTATCGTCTCTTCATCAAAAAAACTCTCCTCGTTTAAACTTAGAGAGTTAATCTATCATATAAAGTTACCGATAACGTCTCAATTGAGGTGGTTCATAAGACTGGACAAAAGCTGCAATTTCTGAAAAATCATCTGTAAAGAGGAATTTTGCTACTGTTTCAGCCTCCAAAAAATCATGAGCAACCATGGTATCCAACATTGTTTTCATAGCATCATAATAGCCATTGAGATTGAAGAAAACACAGGGTTTGTCCAGCTTACCGACGCGAGCAGCTGCAATAGCTTCAGAAATTTCTTCCAGTGTTCCTAGACCTCCTGGAAGGGCGATAAAGAGGTCTCCTTGCTCTAGCATAGCAGTCTTTCGTTCTGCCATGGTTTCTACTATGGTCATTGAAGTCAATCCCTCATAAGCTATCTCCCTATCTTTGAGGAATTGTGGCATAATGCCATGAGCCTGTCCACCATTTTCCAAAACCGTATCACCAAGAACTCCCATAAGTCCCATCTTACTGCCACCATAGACTAGGGTATGCCCATTTTTAGCAATCCACTGGCCCAAGGCAATCGTTGCTTTCTTAAAGCTAGGATTGTCACCCATATTAGCTCCCAAATAGACTGTTACTTTCATTGAAGTCCTCCTTTTTATTCTATTATAACGCAAAATTCCTGCCATAACTGACAGGAATTTTTTCTTAGTCTTTACGCTCCAAATTACGAAGCATTTCATCAATTTTATTACCGTATTCGATAGACTCATCTTTAATAAAGGTCAAATCCGGAATCTTATACATAGTCAATTTTTTACCAAGTTCACGCTTGATTGTCCCAGTAGCCTTTTCAAGACCAGTTTGTGCTTTTTGGTTATCTGAGGCCAAGGTTGAATGAATAGTGTAAAAAATCTTAGCAGCTGACAAATCGCCAAGCATTTGCACATCTGTGATAGTGACATCTTGTACGCGTGGATCACGAACTTTCTTTTGAAGAATTTCATTGACCTCACGTTTGATTTCCATACCAACACGGTCTACACGAAATGAATTTCCCATAGTCTTATCCTTTCTCTCTTATTATGATGGAACAAAAGCCAGGCCAGATGACCTAGCTTTGTCTCCTAAGTAAGCTTTCTTAAAAGCTAACAAAATTAACGTTTAATTTCTTCCATAATGTAAGCTTCGATAACGTCATCAACTTTAATATCGTTATAGTTTTCAATCATCAAACCACCCTCTTGAGCGTTTCCGACTTCTTTAACGTCATCTTTAAAGTGTTTCAAGCTTGCCAATTTACCATCAAAAATAACGACACCATCACGAATCACACGGGCACTTGAATCACGAGTGATTTTACCACTAGTAACCATGAACCCACCGATTGTTCCGACTTTAGAAACCTTGAAGGTTTCACGGATAATAGCTTCACCAATGACTTTTTCTTCAAATTCAGGATCAAGCATCCCTTTCATGGCATCTTCGATTTCTTCGATAACCTTGTAGATGATGCTGTGAAGACGAATTTCAACTTCATCAGTTTCCGCTTGTTGACGTGCTTGTGGGGTAGGACGAACGTTAAATCCGATAACAACAGCATCTGAAGCTTCCGCAAGAGTAATATCAGATTCGTTGATAGCACCTACTGCTGAGTGAACAACATTAACGCGAACACCCTCAACATCAATCTTAAGAAGTGATGCTGCCAAGGCTTCAACAGAACCTTGTACGTCGGCCTTGATGATAACATTAACAGTCTTCAATTCACCAGCTTTAAGGGTATCAAAGAGGTTATCAAGGCTAACACGATGTGTTTGTTGACGTTGTTTCATAAGGGCACGTTTGGCACGTTCTTCACCAGCTGCGCGAGCTGCTTTTTCATCTTCATAAACGGCAAAATGGTCACCCGCCATAGGCGCTTCGTTCAAACCAGTAATTGAAACTGGTGTTGATGGTGCTGCAGTCTTAATACGACGACCAAGGTCATTGGTCATAGCACGGACACGTCCGAAGGTATTACCAACAACGATTGGGTCTTGAACATGCAAGGTACCTTGTTGAACAAGGAGGGTTGCAACCGCACCTTTACCTTTATCCAAACGCGCTTCAATAACGGTACCGATGGCACGAACTGTTGGGTCAGCTTTAAGTTCTTCCACTTCAGCCACAAGAAGAACTGTTTCAAGCAATTCTTCAATATTTTGACCAAACTTCGCTGAAATTTCAACGAATTCGCTATCCCCACCCCATGCAGTTGAGATAACGCCATGCTCTGCCAATTCACCGATTACACGCTCTGGGTTAGCACCTGGTTTATCAATCTTGTTAATTGCAACAATGATTGGAACACCAGCAGCCTTAGAGTGGTTGATGGCTTCAATCGTTTGTGGCATAACACCATCATCCGCAGCTACAATCAAGATAGTAATATCTGTAACAGAAGCACCACGGGCACGCATAGATGTAAAGGCCGCGTGTCCTGGAGTATCAAGGAAGGTGATTTTCTTACCACCCTCTTCAATTTGGTAGGCACCAATATGCTGTGTGATACCACCAGCTTCTCCAGTCGCAACACGTGAGTTACGAAGGGTATCAAGAAGGGTTGTTTTACCATGGTCAACGTGTCCCATGATAGTAACAACTGGTGCACGTTCTACCATAGCATCTTTGTTAAGGTAATCTTCGTCAACAAAGAAACGTTCGATATCAGCATTATCGACTTCTTCTTTCTTGGTTGCCTCAATACCATAGTCAACCATCAACAACTCAATGGTATCCCCGTCAAGAGATTGGTTTTGAGTTGCCATAACGCCCATCATGAAGAGTTTCTTAACGATTTCAGCTGGTTCGCGTTTAATACGTTTTGCGATTTCTGCAACCGTCATGCCTTCAGTGTATTCAAATTCTTTTGGTAATTCATGGAATTTACGCTCTGTTACTGGTTTTGGAGCTGAATTACCACGGTTATTTTTACCTTTTTTATTTTTGTTTTTGTTCCAGTTACTATTTCGTTGATTTCTCACTTGGTTTTGATTATTCCACTTATTATTTCTTGTTTGCTTAGGTCCATCTTCATTCTCGCGACGATTATCACGTGATTTATCTGGACGTGCCTTTTTACGACGTGTATCTTGTGCTTGCGCAGCTGGAGCTGGTTGAGCAGCCGGTGCTGGTTCTGGAGTTGGCTTAGCTTCAGCAACTGCTTTTTGAGCAGCGACTTCAGCCTGTTGTTTTTCTTTTCTTGCCTTTTCCTGTTCTTTCGCACGGCGTTGCTCTGCAGCTTTTTCCTCACGGAAGCGTGTTTCACTTTGACGTGAGTACTCTGCATTTTGCTCTGCTTTTAAGGCTGCTGCACGCGCTTTAAAGTCAATACGTGGTCCTGCCTGATTGTTGCGGGCAGCATCGTTACGTTTATTTCGACCTTGATCATTGCGCTGTTTGCCTTGGAAATTACGGTCACGATTACTATTGTTATCGCGGTTCCCATTGTTACGGTTTCCTTGACCATTTCCATTTTGGTTGCGACGATCATTATTCTGACGTTTACCTTGATCGTTTCCTTGTTGATTTCGTTTACGATTACGGTTGTCACGGCCTCCGCCATTTTGACGACGTTCTGCTTCTGCCTTGGCACGCGCTTCACGTTCTGCCTTAAAGTTACGGCTTTGTGGTTTCTTTGGAGTCGCAGGTGTTTCCTTTGCCTCAGCCTTTGGAGACTCCTTAGCAGGAGTTGGTTTCGAAGCAGGAGCCTCAACAACCTTAGGCGCTACCTTTTCCTCTTTAGGAGCAGGTGCCACTTTGGAAGCTGTCTTACTTTCAGCCTTAACAGCTCCCCCTTTTAAACTTGAAGTGATACGATTAGCATCAGCTTCTTCAACTGATGAGGAATGGCTCTTCACAGAAAGACCAAGTTCTTGAGCTTTTGCAACAACAACCTTGCTTTCTACACCAACCTCTTTTGCGATTTCATATAATCGTTTCTTTGACACGTGATGTCCTCCTATTCTTTATTCCATAAGAGTCCTCATTTTCTTTGAAAATCCAGCATCAACTACAGCAACCGTTTTTCTTGGTTTACCAATAGCCATGCTTAATTCCAGTGCGTTAAACACTGTGGAGACTTCTATATTATAGTAGTTACATTTATCAGTCGTCTTTTTAGTTACGTTACTACCAGCATCATTGGCAAGAAAAACTAGTCTCGCCTGCCCTGATTGAACTGCCTTGATGACAAGTTCTTCGCCAGAAATAAGTTTTCCAGCTCTTTGTGCCAGTCCTAACATATTTGACAATTTTTCTGTGTTATTCAAGACCTAACTCTCTTCTTTTGACCTTGTGATCCACATAAGCAATGAGTTCATCATAAAAACTTTCAGGAACATCCATTGAGAAACTATGGTTAAAAGCACGTTTCTTTTTAGCTTGGAGAGCTTCTTCATTATCTAGTTTAATGTAAGCACCTCGGCCATTTTTCTTTCCTGTTGGATCAATGAAAATCTCACCATCTTTAGTTTTTACAATGCGGAGCAAATCACGTTTATCAATGATTTCTCCTGAGACAACTGATTTGCGTAAAGGTATTTTTCGTGTTTTAGCCATCAAACACCTCTATGTTCTTCTTATTCTGCTTCTGTTGTTTCAATTACTTCTTCTGTTGTGACTTCAACAGGTGTAGCATCTTCTGCAACAATCTCGTCAACAACTTCCTCAGTAGCAGCCTCAGCTTTTTCAGCTTCGAGTGCTTCATATTCAGAAGCTGACTTGATGTCAATACGGTAACCAGTCAAATGAGCTGCCAAACGAACGTTTTGTCCACGACGACCAATTGCAAGAGATAATTTGTTATCTGGTACAACCACTGTCGCACGTTTGCTATCATCTTCGTCAAAGAGAACATAGTCCACTTCAGCCGGTGCAATAGCATTGTAGATAAATTCAGCTGGATCTTCAACCCATTGAATAACATCAATATTTTCCTCAACAGGAACTTCAATTCCTGTCTTAGCATCCAAACGTGTTGGGTGGAAACGGCTGACAACTTTCTTGATGTTACTTCCACCACGACCAACGATAGTACCAATAGCATCAACGTTAGGGTTATGACTGCGAACAGCAACTTTCGTACGATCACCAGCTTCACGAGATACGCTCATGATTTCTACAGTTCCATCAAAGACTTCAGGAATTTCTTGTTCCATGATACGTTTGATGAATTCTGGATGGCTACGGCTTACAAAGACGTTAACACCCTTAGGGTTGTTTTCAACTTTATAAACATAAACATCGATGACGTCGTGTGACTTAAAGCTTTCGCCAGGAATTTGGTCTTGGCGTGACAATTGAGCTTCTAGCGTTCCAAGATTCACATAAATGAAACGTTGGTCAAAGCGTTCAACTGTTCCTTGCATGATTTCACCTTCATGTTGCTTATAGTCATTATAAGTGATTTCACGCATCTGCTTGCGCATCTTTTCCATAATGGTTTGTTTGGCAGATTGCGCTGCGACACGGCCAAATTCATCGACTGACTCTTCAAAACGAATCTTGTCACCAAGCTCGTAGGCAGAGCTGATAGCAAGGGCATCTTTCAAGCTAATTTCCAAACGACTATCAAAGACTTCGTCTACAACTTCACGAACGGTATAAACTTGAAAATCACCTGTTTTTTCATTGAATTCAACTACAGCTGATTCTGACTGACCATAACGACGCTTGTAGGCTGACTTAAGCGATTCAACCACAGCATCAATGATGTCTTCCTTGTTAATGTGTTTTTCTTCTTCCAAGACACGGAAGGCTTCTAGCATTTCTTTGCTCATATTCTTTGTTGTTTTAACCTCTAAAGGCCAAAACTGGCATCCTTTCTTTATTTACACTAATAGTTTTAGAGTTTGACTGCCAAACGAGCTTTAGCAACTGTTTGATAGGGAATCTCAACAGTTTTATGGCGAGTCTTATCAAGGTAATCAATTGTTAGGGTTTCCCCATCAAAGGCCACCAAGTCACCTTGGAAAATCTTGATCTTATCAATAGCCTTGTAAAGACTAACATTGATATACTGACCAACAACATTTGTCAAAGCTTCTTTGGTTTTTAAGGGACGCTCTAACCCTGGACTAGAAACTTCCAGCATGTATTGATCCGGGAAAGGATCAGGCTGAATAGTATCCAAGAGGGGACTGATAATTTCAGTCAAGTCTGCAGTATCTTCTACAGTAATACCTCCTGGCTTATCAATCAAAACTGACAAGACATAGTCACCGCCAAGCTTTTCGTACTCGATATCGACCAGTTCGTATGGCTCAGGAATAGCTGGAGCTACGACTGCCGTCACGAGATCAATAATTTTTTGCGACATTATGACCTCCTTACACACACAAGAGACGAAGTTTCTACTCCGCCTCTCTTTCGTTATTTTCCTATATTATAGCATAGCTCAAAAGCCATTGCAAGGAATAACCATATTGCTATCATTTCATAACAAAAAGGTTGGGAATCACCCAACCTTATTTATTGCGTCGCTGGAACAGTGCTATAAGTAGTCACACCCGATCCATTATTATTGTATGTAGGGGTTGTCGTACCTTGTTCCTGAACATAATTACCGGTGTTTTCACTATAGTTATTGCTATAGGTAGTACCTCCATTGTAGGTACTTACCGATCCACCACCAGCTGCCTCAGATGTCCCAGCCTCATAATTTGAAGAAGCTTCACTCGAAGCCGCACTTCCTTTAGAATTAACGAAATCATCTGAGCCATAGTTAGAGCTACCAGAACCATAGAGAACCAAACTAGTCTTAAGATTAGATTCAGAAACTTTCTTCTTACCAACTTCCTGCTTAATGCGATTTTGCACCTTAAGAATATCCTCAGTGGAGGCTACTTGATAGCTTCCTCCATTGATCATGGCATCCGAACCAGCCAATTGGTATGACTTAATATTTTTAAGGGCATCACTATAACCCATCAAGCTACGCAAAGTATTGGTATCACCAAGATCGATACTGGTTTGAACATTTGAACTTACAGCCGACAAAATTTTCTTGTAAGAACCAATAGAGTCCATCTTCAAAAGCTTAGCTACAACTTTTTGAATAACCTCACGTTGACGTTTTTGGCGACCATAGTCACCATCAGGGTCATCGTAACGCATACGTGAATAGACTAAAGCTTGCTCACCATTGATTTTATGGGTTCCGGGCTCAACTTTTGCCTGAAATTCAGGTTCATTTTCTGCAATCGAAATTGGAAAATCAAAATGATTCGTTACCTCAATACCACCAACAGCATCTACCAGATCAATCATACCCTGCATATTAATCAGTGCATAATAGTCAATATCAATATCTAAAACCTTTTGAATGGTTGAAATAGCCAAGTCAGCACCACCCTCAGCATATGCTGAATTTAGTTTTGCTTCACCCGACCCCTCAATATCTGTCAAAAGGTCACGTTCCAAACTGGTCATGGTTGTTTTCTTAGTCTTAGGGTTCACTGTTACCAAAATCATGGTATCAGAGTTTCCTTCCCAGGTTTCCTTACGTTCTTTGGATCCTGTATCTACCCCCATCAAGAGAATAGTTATAGGCTTAGTCTGTTGAATAGCCTTACTATTCCCTGAAGTTGCTTTAGAAGCCCTAAACGTTTTTGACAATTCGCCTGTGGCGTAATTATAAGTTGTCGTTAGGTAAATACCAGCAGCTACTACTGTCGTTGCAAAAATCGCCAACAACATCAATAAAATTTTTCGTCCAAGTTTCATGTTTTTTCCTAATCTATGAGTTTAGCCATAAGGTAAACATCTAGAAATTCTCCATTTTTAGTTCTTGCACCACGTTTCTTAGTGCCTTCAATGTCAAATCCGAATTTTTGATAGAGATGAACCGCCCGTTTATTACGTGCTTGAACCGTCAACTCTAAGCGGCGGATAATCGGTGTATGATCTGCCCAGTCAATCATTGTTTCCATAAGAAACTGGCCAACACCATTCCCCCAGTAGGGTTTAGAAACCGCAATAAATACGTCGCCAATATGACTGGTCTTAGTATCTTGATCAGAGGTAACATTACAAACACCAATGACCTCATGACCCAATTTCGCCACCAAACAAATCTCATTAAGCATATGCTGATGACTTTCAATATAAGTGGCTAACTGTTCAGCACTCAGTATAGAACTTCTATCATCTTGTGCTAGAAAATCCGATTCCAAGGCTACAGTCTCTAGTAAACGAGCTAGAGAGGCAGCATCCTCTCTTTGAGCTTCCTCAATGACTAATTCTTGCTCAGCCATTTACCATTTCCTCCTGAATCTCCTTACTTCTAGGACCGAAAGATTCAAAAAGCAACTGACGTCCATCTCCATGATGAGATATCGAAATTAGGAGATAATCCCCTAACAGACTCTCATCTAGGAGCTCACCCCACTCGATGATTGTCACACCTTCACCATACAGAAAATCATCTAAATCAATAGAATCTGGATCATTCCCAATCCGGTAAACATCCAAATGGTATAAAGGCAAGCGACCTTCGTATTCACGAACAATGGTATAGGTCGGGCTTTTAATCATCTGATCAATCCCTAACCCCTTTGCAATTCCCTTGGTAAAGGTCGTTTTTCCTGCCCCTAGATCACCTGATAAGATGATCACGTCTTGCTTTTCTAAGAGTTTTCCTAGCTGTTTTCCTAGAGCGATCAGCTCCGTTTCATT
>ERZ507086.1265-NODE-1265-length-9657-cov-3.740262_pt1 | contig 9657 bp, 8 predicted proteins | sample MGYA00512292_ERZ507086 | MGnify/ENA metagenome assembly ERZ507086
GATATTAGAAATTACATTGCAGACTACAAACCTTATAATGAACAGGAAGCAAATGATCAGAAACAGATGCTGAAATGGATTGATACGGGATTGGATCTATTTACAAGAGAGAATGGAATGGCACATTTTACTTCGAGTGCATGGGTATGTGATCAAAGTCATCAGCATATCTTGATGGCATATCACAATATTTATCAGTCATACAGCTGGCTGGGAGGTCATAATGATGGTGATCAGGATTTTAAGCATGTTGCCTGTAAAGAAGTGAAAGAAGAAAGTGGTGTTGAACATGTAAAGCTGTTAAGTGATGATATTTTTTCTTTGGAAATATTAACAGTCGATGGTCATATCAAACATGGTGTATATGTACCAGGTCATCTGCATCTGAACTTAACATATGTATTTGAAGCGGATAGGAATGATCCTGTATTTGTGAAGGAAGATGAAAATAGTGCAGTGAACTGGTTTACAAAGCAGGAAGCCATTGAAAAGAGCAGTGAAGAATGGTTCCGCACACATATCTATAATAAACTGAATGAAAAATTAGAATTACTGGATCAAAAAAAATAGCACACTGTGCTATTTTTTAGAATACGTATGTTTTTAAACGGTCAAATGCTTCTTTGACTCTAGAGAGTGGTAAAGCAAGATTGATACGGATGGAATAAGGTCCATGGAATGGTCTGCCATCCTGCCAGTATACGCCATATTCCCATCCTTTATGAAGGATTGTCTCAATATCAACATTATTTTCTTTGCAATATTGTTCACAGTCAATGAATAACATATATGTTCCCTGTGGCTTTGCTAGTGTGACGCCCTTGAAGTTTTCTTTGATAAAATCATAGGCATAGTTGACATTGCCAGTAATAGTTTCACAAAGTTCATCAGCCCATTCATAACCTTCTTTTTTATATGCACCAATCAGAGCATACATGGAAAGAACATTCATGGAATTATAATGTGAAAGGGAAGATTCCTTTTCAACACGTTCTCTCAGCCAGTCATTGTAAATAATGTGGTAAGAGCCAATCAGTCCTGCAAGGTTGAATGTCTTGCTTGGTGCATACATTGCAGCTGTATGTGTTCTAGCATATTCATTGACGGACTGTGTTGGGATATGTTTGTTGCCGTCTAAGATAATATCTGACCAGATTTCATCTGAAACAATCCATACGTTATGCTTTTCAAATAATGCAACTGCTTTTTCAAGTTCTTCTTTTTCCCAGACTCTTCCACATGGGTTATATGGACTGCAGATGATCGCAACATGAATATGATTTTCTACGATCTTCTTTTCCATATCTTCATAGTCCATTCTCCAGACATTATTTTCATCTAATTTCAGAGGAGATAAGACCATGTTATAACCATTATTTTCAAGTGCGTGTGTAAAACCAATATATGTTGGAGAATTTAATAAAACATTATCACCTTTAGAAGCCAGTACATTCAAAGCAGAAATAACGCCGCCTAAAACACCATTTTCATATCCAATGTGCTTTTTCTCTAAGCCTTCCACATTATTTCTTGTCTTATGCCATTGAATGATACTGTCAAAGTATTCTTCTCTTGGTTCAAAGTAACCATATGTTGGATGGTTTACTCTTTCAATGATACTTTCTGCGATTGTAGGGCATGCTGGGAAATTCATATCAGCGACCCACATAGGAATGACATCAAAGCCTTCTTTTCTTTTGACATCTTTAAATGCGCCAGCCTGATTTGTAGGTAAGTCAACAGCGATTGCATCTTTTCCAGCTCTGTCTAAAATTGATTCAAAATCATACTTCATTGCTTTTCTCCTCCCAAATTTTGAATGAACATATTATAATCACTTTTTGTTCGTTACATTGTTACAAAAATCAAAAAATAAGTAATCTTTTAAAAATTTATCTGAAATATTTATTTTATTTTCATTGACTGGGTCAAAAAATGAAATTTGATAAGCAAATAATCCCATTTTTTTAAAATCTCTGGATGGTTTTCCATACATTGGATCATTCACGATTGGTAAACCATTTGAAGAAAGATGCACACGAATCTGATGTGTTCTTCCTGTTTCCAGGATACAGCGAACAAGTTCATAATTCTTTTTTTTCTCAATGATTTCAACATGTGTCAATGCATCTTTTCCATTCAAAGAAATACGGTATTTATTTGATACATGTCGATTTTTTCCAATTGCCTTATGAATATCAAAGCACGCACCTGCTTTTATATTTCCATACGTGATTGCAAGATACGCACGATGAATCTTCTTTTCTTCCATTGCCTGATCTAAATATGGCTGAAAGAAAGGAATCAATGAATACAAGACAATACCTGTCGTATCTTTATCTAAGCGATGTAAAGGACGTACTGAAGTATGAATGTTATTGTCTTTGAAGTATCTTGCAACTTGTGCATTGAGGCAATCCTGATCATTTTCTTCTCCATGAATAATACATCCTGCATCCTTATGTACTGCTAAAATAAAATCATCTTTGTATAGAACCGTACATGGCTTTTTTCCAATGACCCAGTCAATGTCATGTTTGTCTAGTAACAGTTTAATATCTTTTCCGTTAATCTTTTCATGAATATCTTTTACGACAGTGTCATTTAAATATAATTGCTTATTTAATAACAAAAGGTAACGATTCTTTTTTGCCTGTTTATAGTGTTCTAGAAAATCCAATATCGTTTCAAAACAATCTGTGTTATGAAATGTAATAGATGTGTTTGTACATTCGTAATTCATATATCCATTTTAGCAAAACTAAATATGTTATGATACTGCATATGCAGACAAATAGAACATATATCGCAATTGATCTGAAATCATTCTATGCTTCTTGTGAGTGTCAGGAAAGAGGACTGAATGCTTTGAAAACGAATCTCGTTGTGGCGGATGCATCAAAAACAGACAAGACAATTTGTCTGGCGGTTTCTCCATCGCTGAAGAAATATGGCATCAGTGGCAGAGCTAGATTATTTGAAGTCAGAGCGAAAGTGAAAGAAATCAACGAAGAGCGTGCAAGAAAAATTCAGTATCAGTCATTTCGTACTTCCAGTATGTATGAGGATGAATTGAAAGATCCATATACAAAACTTGATTTTTTAATTGCACCGCCTAGAATGGCAACATATATTGCATATTCTTCAAGTATTTATGAAATCTATCTTCGCTATATCGCAAAAGATGATATTCATGTATATTCCATTGATGAAGTATTTATTGATGCAACGGATTACTTGAAAATCTATCACATGAACGCACATGATTTTGCGAGAAAATTAATTCAGGAAGTATTGAAAGAAACAGGAATTACCGCAACAGCAGGTATCGCAAGTAACCTGTATTTATGTAAATGTGCAATGGATATTGTTGCGAAACATATTCCTGCAGATAAAGATGGCGTTAGAATTGCGGAGTTGGATGAGTATTCATATCGAAACCTGTTATGGACGCATCGACCATTAACGGATTTCTGGCGTGTTGGAAAAGGCATCGCAAAACGACTGGAGAATGCAGGTATTTTAACGATGGGGGATATTGCGAGATGTTCTGTTGGTAAATACGAAGATGAGTATAATGAAGATCTTCTGTATCAGATGCTTGGAATCAATGCAGAACTATTGATTGATCACGCATGGGGAATAGAAACGTGTACAATAAAGGATATCAAAGCATATCGACCATCGAACCATTCCTGTGGGATTGGACAAGTCTTAGCAGAGCCATATACATATGAAAAAGGGAAAATCATTGTCAAAGAGATGTGTGAACAATTATCATTGAAACTCATTCAGAATCATGTAAATGCGGAAAGTATTACATTAACTGTTGGCTATGATATTTCTTCTATGACAACAAATTATACAGGTGAAGTTGTTACGGACTGGTATGGAAGAAAGCTTCCCAAATCAGCACATGGATCGTATCGGTTTGATGTACGTACTTCTACGACTTCTAAATTGATTATGGCATGTATGAAAATATATGAAGCAAAAGTGAATCCTTCTTTGCTTATTAGAAGAATTACTTTAAGTGCGGCAAATATTAAAAATGCATCATTAGCACAATACCAGCAGACAAGCTTATTTGACGGGCAGCCTGTTGAAGAAGATGAAAGTGAGAAAAAGGCGGAAGAAGCAATTTTGAAAATCAAGCAGAAGTATGGAAAAAATGCAGTATTGAAGGGAATTGATCTAACAGAAGGTGCTACAACAAAATTAAGAAATGCACAGATTGGAGGACATAAGGCATGAAGTATGTTTCCAAAGATCAGAATGATCCACATCGCTATGATGATCTTTTAAACATGGAACGTCCACTTTCTCAACATAAAGCATTATCTATGGCACAGCGTGCTGCACAGTTTGCAAGCTTTGATGCGTTGGATGGGTATAAAGATATGATTCAGGAAAATGGAAGAATTACTGTAGAACAGATCGAATTATCGGATGATGAAAAACAAATCATTGATACTAAATTGCAGGCATTAAAAGAAAATATTTCTTCTCACCCATATGTTACAATTACATATTTTGTTCAAGATTATTTGAAAGATGGTGGCATGTATGAAACACTTAGTGAGCGTGTAAAGAAAATTGAATTTGGTGGTGTGGAATTAGAAAGTGGAACTGTCATTGCAATACAGGATATCATTCAGATCGGTGTATGAAAAAACAGAAGATTTGTATCTTCTGCTTTATTGATATGGCTGGTATGTCATGCGTTTTGCTTCACATGAATTCGTATCTAATGTAACGATCATGTAGCTTGGCTGTGATCCATCACGGGATTGTGTAATTGATCCAGGATTGTAGAGATGAATCCCATCAATGATTTCATCACAGTACACATGAGAGTGTCCAAAGAAAACAATATCGCAGTCGTTTCTTTTTGCACAGCGTACAATTGCATCCTTGTTTACAAAAGAAGAAGAGAATAGAACATGTCCATGTAGAATCAAGATCCTATGATTCTCTAATACGATGATTTCTCCATTTGGGTACCATGCTGGATTATCACAGTTTCCCGCAACGACAATCATTCCTTTTGCATATTCTTTTGGCAAACAGATATCTCCACAATGAATAATGCAGTCCGCATCTTCGTAGGTAGAGCGAATATATGCCAGTGGCTGTTTTAAACCATGTGAGTCACTTAGTACAATTAATTTCATAACAGAATTATTACATGGCAGCTAGAGAAAAGCCAATAAAAAATGCCATTCAGTGAATGACATTTGTGATTCATGGAAGGATATTTCCTGCACTAGTATAGATTTGATACCATTCTTCCTTTGTAAGATCGATATCCATTGCTTTTGCGGCAGAGAGAATTCTTTCCGGTTTTGTTGTACCTGTAATTACCTGTGTGGAACATGGAATCTTTAATAGCCATACATAGGCGATTGTATCTTTTTCTACTTTGTATTTGGAAGCAATCGCATCTAATGTATCGTTTAATTCTTTGTACTCTGGATCATTTAAGAATACACCTTCAAAATATCCTTTTTGTAGTGGTGACCAGCATTGTAGAGAAATGCCATTCTCCATCATGTAAGGAAGTACACCGCCATCATGATCTACGCTCCATGTATCATGCATATCGACATGCAATAATGCATCAATGATTGGGGTATGTGCACATGATACCTGCAATTGATTTGTGATGAGTTTCTGATGAATATGTTTGGATAAATACGACATGTGTCCACTTGACATATTTGATACCCCAAATGCGAGTACTTTGCCAGACTGATAGAGCTCATCAAATGCTTCCTGTACTTCATTTACATCCATCAATACATCAGGGCGATGTAATAGGAGGGAGTCTAAGTGATCTGTATGGAGTCTAGATAGAATACCATCGACAGAAGACAAGATATGCTCTTTGCTGAAATCGAAGAAGCCTTTACGAATACCACATTTCGACTGGATAAACATCTTTTCTCTTTCAGATGGTGAATTGTGTAAGAATGTTCCTAATACTTCTTCACTTTTTCCACCGCCATAGATATCTGCTTCATCAAAGAAATTGATGGATGAATCTAATGCAGTATGAATGAATGTATCTGCTTCCTTTTCATTCATGGATGCAATACGCATGCATCCAATGCCGATTGTAGATACGGGTTTTAAGTTTTCTTGTAAAATAACCTGTTTCATTAAAAATACCAGGCAATTCCTCTCGCTGATTTATCTGCGAGAGGAATTGCCTTTTTCCTTTCCACCAGCATTCCTTTGCTGGTACTTACAAATTTAAGCCTTTTGTTTGATATCGAACCTTTGTTGATTTTCTTGCCATCCAGAGTTCGTATATCCATAAATCCATTGTTTCTCCTGCCAAACACGTAATAATAACTGTTTTTGTATCTGACAAGATCAAACAATCTGAAGCCTTTCACCACATGTGGTGCTTGATTACGCTTTCGAACACCACCTTTGAGAATCGTATTTTTATGCAATTGTCGGTTGTGATGCCGTACAGCTTTGGATACATAGTATGTATCCTCTGACTCAGCTTCAAAGTTCTTGCTGATCATGATGGCATCGTTGATGTGCGATTTCTCAACATGATACAGTTCTCTGTAATACTTTGTAATATATCCATATGTTTCTGTTACAGGAATAGCGACAATCTCTCGCAGCTGGCTGACCATTGCCTTTCTCATGATTCCCATGAAAGCTGCATCTCTATAGGACTTGCCACGTTTTGCCTTGTCATCAGGAAGCTGTATTGTTCCTGCATGCAATGCCTTATGACAGTCCTCACAGAGAGTAATCAGATTATCTGGTGCATCGCCACCAGTCTGTCTTGATTCTTTATGATGCACATGAAGCTTTACACCGTCACCGTGTCTGCCACAGCATTTGCACTTGTAACCATCACGGAAGAGAACATACTGTCGAACATTGTATTGATCATACATTTCGCCCTTCTGGTAATCTGTGCCAACAGGAACTGGTTTACCTTCTTCCATTGCTTTGAGACGCTGCGTATCGAATTCTGCTGTTTCTATATGGATTTCAGATATCGGAAGCATCTTCTGAATTCTCCGGACAGCTGAGATATGCTCCTGTATCTTGATTTTCACTGATGGTGCAACCCAGCCTTTGTGTTTGGAATGAACCCTGTTGTCAAAACGAGCCTGCCTGTAACGTGTCTTGCGATTACGTCTTGTTCTTCTGTTCTGTCTTCTGACAGACAGCAGTTTTACCACGTCGTTTCTCGGACTCAGTTCTTCTTCATACAGGACTTTCTTTTCCGTTGTTGCTGCAATACCAATACGCTTGCTACCTGCATCCATTCCAAGCGAAATGGGTTGTTTGTAGCCTGAACTGCCATGAAGCAGTCTGATTGTGAAAGGCACTTGTTTTACTACAGTTGCCTTGTGTTTCTGTAGAAGCACTCTTGCCGTTCGAGGTCTGCACGGCATAATTGGCTGACCGTGCTTGTTGATTACGTATACGTACATATGATTATGCCGTCCTTTCTGTTTGTGAGATAAACAGCAGAGAACAAAACTCTGTTCGGCATCTGACTGCCGTAGTTGCACAAGTCACCAGCAACCTGTACAGACACCTTCGCCAAGGTTATCTTTGTTTGTAATGCATGCCACACTGTTCCTGCCCGTCAGAACTGTTTAATGACATGCCACAGAGCAACGGATTAGGTGTTACGTCCGAGGGTGTGATGGCAAAGATAACGTAGTACTCTTAATGTACCTGGTGGTACAAGAATACCCAGGCTAGTCAACAAAGGCTTTTTTCAAGCCTGCGATTTTAATCACAGGTTGTTGACATTACTTATCCTTCTTATAGTTATCTCTTTCTAAAACAGTAATGGATTCAATATGAGGTGTATGTGGGAATAAATCATATGGCAAGATTGTTGTGACATGATAATTGTGCTTTAACACTTTGAGGTTTTTTGCCAGCGTTGATGGATTACATGAAATGTAGATGATCTTTTTAGGAAGTGCCTGTGCAATTGCATCCAGCATCTTATCATCCATGCCACTTCTAGGTGGATCTACAAGCAATACATCAACTTCTCTTTCTTTCGCAATCTTCTTTAACCCCTCAGCCGCATCATCACAGATAAACTGTGCATTTTCAATGCCGTTCTTTTTTGCGTTTTCATTTGCATTTGCAACGGCAGAAGGGATGGATTCAATACCAATAATGTGTTTTGCTTTCTTATGTGCGAGTAAACTCATTGCACCAACACCACAATATGCTTCTACAAGAGTATTACACTTATCAATCTTGCTGACGGCCATTTTGTACATTTCCTGTGCCTGCACAACATTCAGCTGGAAGAATGATTCTGGCGCTAAAGATAATGTAATATCCCCAATTTTCACAGGCATTGTATCTTCACCAGCGAGCTTATGTACCGCACTTCCAAAGATTGCGACTGCTTTTTTATCTGTATTGATTGACTGGAATACACCTGTCATACCATCTATTGACATGATTTCATCTACAAGTTCTTTGTGTACTTTATCTTTTCCTGTAACAAGTGCACATTGCATTTTACCATCAATGACACGTAATACCAGGTAGCGTAACCCTTTTTCTTTTCGATCATCATATGCTTTTAAATAGGAGCGGTCTACCATTTTCATGATCTTGATTCTAGCGTTTTCTAATTCTTCTGATTGAATTCTGGATCTTTTAACTGGGTGGAAATGGTTTGTGCCTGGTACATACATACCTGTTACCATATGACCTCTAGAATCCTGTACAGGTAATTTACATTGTGTACGATAGCCATAAATGAGTGGAGATGGGTGAAAGTCTCTGACAAAGTGACTTTTGACATTTCCATATTTCAATAAAGCTTCTTCCAAGATCTGTTTTTTATATTTGAGCTGTGCCTCGTATTGAAGAATATATAAAGGACATCCTTCTTCAATATAGTATTCGTAGTCTGTACGGATTCTTTCTTTAGATACCCATAGCAGTTTTTTGAGCGTACCTTTTGCGTATGTATTTTTCTTTTCTGTAATTTCTACTTCAGCTTCTTCATAAGGAAGAGCACCTTCAACAAAGACAGGTTTATGATCAACGTATCCAATACCTTCTCCATTGATTCCCATTTTTCTGATTTTTAGTTTCATACAAATAATCCTTTCTAATATAGCAGTGCTAAATGATTGTCATTGACAAATGATTCTAGTGAATAGATCACATAAAAATCTGTGTTTTTATCTAAAAGAGATGAAGTTGACTGACTATAGTAACGTAAATCAACTACCTGGATTTCACGATATTCACTCGCAAGATATGGGAGTAATATATGTGCATATGAATCCTTGACAATCACTGCTTTCTTTTTTGTCTTTACATTTGTTTTAATATCTACCAAAGCATGATTTCCATCTAAATAGTATGTATACTGATCTTTCTTTTGAAGGTTGTCTTCTTCAAAAAGAGAATCTTTCATGACTGTATTATCATATGTTACTTTGACTTGAAATGGAATATCACATTCCATCTTATTGATTTTATCAGCTTCATTCCAGAATACACCTGATTTTGTCACCATTGTTCCTTGAAAAGAGTCAGATACTTTCTGGAAATGAAATGTATTCGGCTTTTTGTTTAATATATCTTTACAGATTGCTTCATATCCAAGCAAAGCTCCATTTTCAT
>ERZ507086.1269-NODE-1269-length-9609-cov-4.324576_pt1 | contig 9609 bp, 2 predicted proteins | sample MGYA00512292_ERZ507086 | MGnify/ENA metagenome assembly ERZ507086
CTCTGTGAATTGAGCCGTCAGCTCGGCAAAATCACCAGCAGAACCGTCCTTTTCGCGCTGCTGGTATTCCTGATACGCGGCTGTGCCGCCCCACTTTTCTTTGACCTCAGCAGCAAAACGTGCCTGCTCGGTCTTGTCAAATGCGTCAAAATTCATAGGTGTCACTCCTATTTTCAAAGTCTCACGGGCGAGAGCGATGAGTTTTCCAAGCTGCTTCCGCCGTAGTTCCAGCAGTTTGATCTGGTCCTCCAGCGCGGCAGCCTGGTCAAAGTTCGGATCATCTAAGATCCGTTTGATATCCTTGAGCGGAAATTCCAGCTCTCGAAACAGCAGAATGGATTGCAGCCGCGCCAAGGCTGTATCGTCATACAGCCGGTAGCCTGCTTCCGTGAGGGCTGTGGGCGGCAGCAACCCGATGGCATCATATGTGTGTAAAGAAGTCGGCAGTCTTGCAGATAGCATGCCGGACGATAAGCTGCAAACGCAAATTACACGATGCGGCGAAATCGTCGAGGTATGTCTGCTCTGGCAGCTGCTTGATTTACTCAGCTATGCCCCTCCAGAGAAACGTTACGCTCTGACTGCGGGTGCAGCCACTTTCCTTGCGGTGATGATATTTCTTGTCGCTGGGTTAGACCAGCTTGCCCCAGGTCAGGGGACCCACGATACCGTCAGCCGGCAGTCCGTTGGCCTTCTGGAACGCCAACACCGCTGCGTAAGTCTTGCTTCCGAAGATGCCGTCCACATTGCCGCAGGTATACCCCTTGGCGTTGAGCAGCTCCTGGAGCTTACGCACGGCATCGCCGCGGGAGCCGGTGCGGAGCATGGGCTGGGTCGTGACGGGCGTCACGTTCACGGGCGTGGCATCATAGAGCTTCGCCCAAGTGAGTTTGCCCGCGATACCGTCCACGCCAAGGCTATTAGCCTTCTGGAAGGCAGTCACCGCCGCATAGGTCTTGGCTCCGAAGATGCCGTCCACATTGCCGGAATCGAAGCCCTTGGCATTCAACTTTTCCTGCAGGGCCTTTACCGCGTCACCGGTGCAGCCTCTGTACAGCATAGGCATATCGGGAGCCACCACTGCCGCCGTGCGGCCACTGCCACCGCCGGAGGACTTGTGCCACAGCTTGATGGTTCCGGTGCGTGTCGTATAGTTGGTGTCGGTGGGAGTGTAAGTCCACCCGTAGCTCTTGTTCGCAACCACCTCGGTGGTGGTGGGGTCGTCCCAAGCAATCGTACCGCCGGCAGGCGTAATAGTACCGATACCCAAGGCGGCATCCGCCAGCGTCTTGCCGGAAGCGGTGATCTTGGTATAGGCAGGTTCGCCGGTGGGGGTGGCTCTGGTGATGGTGATCTCCACGGGAGAGCTGGTGACGGCGTTGTATTCGCTGTCGCCCGCCTTGGTGGCCGTCACGGTGACGGAGCCGATCCTGACGGGCGTCAGGACGCCGTTGGAATCAATAGTAGCTTCGCCAGTGCCGTTGGTCACAGTGTAGGTCACCGCGCCGGAACCGGAGCCGCCGCTGGTGCCCAGCTGCAGGGTCTGACCATAGACCACGGTGGTACCGCCGGTGAGGGTCAGAGCCGCCTGGTCGTCCTTGGCCGTGAGGGTGATAGTCAGCGTGATGGTGAAATCCTCGTAATTGTCACAGGACGCCTTGAGGATGAGGGTGATCTTGTCACCCGCCTTGCCGCCGGAGATGGCATAGGTCAGCAAGTTGCCGTCCGCTACGAAGTCCTGCTTGGGCAGGACGATGCTCGCCTCGCTGCTGAACGTCCAGTCCTGCCCGGCGGGCAGTCCGGCCCAGTCCGGCGTGTAGGTGTGATCCGAGGCGTCCGTGTACTTCTGCTCCAGCTCGACCGTTTTGAGGTTGCCGCCATCTGCCTTGTTCACCATGACTTCAAGCTCGATGTTCTCCACTGTGTTGTAGTTTTCGGTGTCCTTCGGAGTAAACTTCGCCTGGAAGGTCTTGGTTACGGTTGAAGCGCCGCCCACAGATTCGCTGCTATCCATCCAGCTCCAGCCGTCCGGAAGTGTCACATCCGCCAGTGTCTGACCGTATTTTGCCGTCAGCCCGGTGGGAGCGGTGTAGGTCGGCGTTGCCTTTGCCACCACAAATTCACAAAGCTTGGTATTGTACTCATAGTAATTATTCGTCTCGCCGATTTTGGCAGACATACGGTAGGTACCGGCGTTCAGCGCGGGCGGATTGCTGATATCCCACGTCTGAACAGAGCCGCTGTCCGCAGCGGCATAACTGTAGGTCACTTGAGCATTCAAATCGCCCGTCCGGTCTGTCAAGGTCGGTGTGCTTGGCGTTTGACCGTAAGTATAGCCTGCCATGCTGATCTTGCCATCCTGTAGAGCCTTGTCAACCTTGACCGTTGCGATGCCGGTCGCTTCCGTATAGGTATTTTCATCCTTCGGCGTGAACTTCCATCCGACATCATGGCCAAGCGTACTCGCCTCCAGAATCGTATTGCCCGGCAGTTGCCACGAGAAGGTGCCTTCAACGACCGTATCGCCGGCCTTCATCGTGCCGGTGATCTTGATCTTGCTCAGCGGCTCACCGTAGGTGATCTTGATGGGCGTGAGCGTCAGTGTACCGGCTAGAACCGGGGTGAGCTTGTTCTTCGCGCTGATGTTGACAGTCAGAGTGATGTCCTCATAATTTGTGCTCTTGATTACAACGGTCGCTGTACCCACAGAGCCGGTGGTTTTCACGTCATTTTTCTGAATCGGCAGGATCAGCTTGCCGTTTTCCACCTTCGCGCCGCTGGTGTAGTAGCCGTCATTTAGTTTGATTTCGCCGATCTCATAGGTGAGCGCACCGTACGCTTTGGGAGTTTCCAGCGTGGGCAGGGCGGGGAGCGTCACAGTGTAGGTCTTTTCGTGGCCGTTTACAATGACGAGCGCAGTTTCCTTGGTGAAGTCAGGTGCAGCGGCCTTGGTGATGTTGCCAGTCGTATGGAAGCTGCTCTGCTCCAGGAAGTAATTCTTCGCGGTCTGCCCCATCAGGGTCACTGTGGCAGTGACGTTCTTGCCGCTGCCCACACCGGCATCGTCAAAGCTGGCGGTGACGGTGTAGTCTGTGCCTCGGTTCAAGGTCACATTGTCGAAGGTCACGCTGGTAATGCCCGCGTTTGTCGTGCCATCATAAGGCTTGGACGCAGCCGTTACCCCGGTGATCGTCAGCGGCTTCTTCCCAATGCGGACCGCCACGCTGGCGGGTTTGGTATCGTTGTGGTTTTCATCGCCAATCACCCGATACCACACGGTATATGCTCCGGCATCGGTGCCGGTAGGGATGTTCTGGCTGTATGTGCCGTTCTCAGTCAGGCTGTACTGCATGGTGCCGCCGCTGGTCACGCTGCCTGCTATGACCAACGCCTGCGGCTGTCCGGTATAGGTCAGGTTTTCCTGCGCTGTGGGAGGCGTGATGCGGCTTGACCTGATGTCGGCCTTTTGTACCGTCACGACAATATCCTTGCTCATCTCCGTGTAACCGTCGCAGGTGGCAGAAAAGCGGAAGGTGTACTGGCCTGCGGATAAGTTTTGTGCGGCGAGATCAAATTGATTCTTTGTTGTCGCGTCGCCGACCGCAGTGGCCTTGCCGTTCTCCACCTTGTACCACTGGAAGCTTACAACGCCTGTGCCAGGTTCCTTCTTTACATTATTGACAAGAAGCGTCCCCGTACCACCATAAGTCATGCTCATCTCAGTGGGATAGTCCATGCTCTTGATGGGGAGCTTGGCCACAGAAACATGGGTCAGCTCCTTGCCGGTAAGGTCGGTTATCCAGGTACTGCCGCTCTTAAACGTATAACCCTCCGGCAGCAGGTCGGCCAACGTCAGGCCGAGCGTGCTGTCGATTTCCAGCCCGGCGATGACACCGCCGCCCTTGGAATCGATGATCTTCGGCGTACCGGCATACACCGCCAGGCTGATACCGTCGCTGTTCTTCCGAACCGAATGGCCGTTCAGGTCGATGGTGTACGCACGGTCGACATTTGCCGAGATATTGGTGACCGCAGAGTAGTCCCGCAGCAGCGTAATGGTTCCGCCGTCTGGAACATCGCGAATCGCATCGCTCATATTCCGATAGCCAGCCGCCCCGATTCTGCATCGAAGCGCTCCACCACAGTATTCGCAGGTCTCGCCGCACGCTTCCGTCAGCTGTTTATCCGGGCATCCAACCACGGTCACATTTTTCAGCGGCGTTTCAGATGGAATCCTCTGGTCGTACCGCGCAAATGTGCCGTCCTGCTTTTGGAATGCAAAGTATTTTTCACCGGTTACCGTATTATAATTCAGCAGTGTCCCCGCCTTCTGTCTCGAGCCGGTGATGGTTCCATACGTACCGCCGCTAAGTTTGACATCTGCCGTCTCCGAGACGGTCAGCGTCTGGACAGTTCCTGTAAAACCTTCGTCGACCATCAGCGTGCCGCCGTCATCCACTTGAATCGCGCCGGCGTTTCCGGTTTTATTGAGAACCAGCCTCTTGCCTCTGGGCACCACGATGCTTCCGCCGCCGCTGACGGTGTGGCCGTTCGGGTAGAAGAAGATGTCTTTGATGAGCGTCACATCCTTCGACAGGGTATCGTCCGCCACCAAGGTCACATCATCAACGGACGATTCTGCAAGAGCATCGGCCAGATGCTTGTAATATTTGCCGTCGTCACCCAGCACCGCGAACTGTGTGCCGCAGGTCGTGCACACGCCGTCCCCGCCGATTGTCCCGTGGGAGCAGGTAAGATGATAGACGGTGCATGCGCCGTCCTTCCAGGTGTGGTCAGTGTGTTCCCGTCCGCAGGCACATTTGCCCGCCTGCCAATCGTGTTCGTGGTCGGCCAGTACGTAAAAGCCGGTAGCCGTATGAATTGTTCTTGCGCTGGCATCCACAACACTGTGGTCGTCGTTCTTTTCCAGGGCTTTCCCCTCCGGGATTGCCGACAGCCAGAAGCCAGCCTTGCTGTCCAAGGAGCGGAACTCCCCGCCCCGAAGCGAGACCGTACCGGACTCCCAGTAAAGCGCGGACGGGAAGGAGCCGCCAAGAATCGTGACGTTCCCGCCGCAGCACAAGACCGCCCTGCCGTCGCTGATGGTGCTGCTGATAACGCCGCCCTTGCTGTCCTGAATGGTCAGGCTGCCGCCGAAGACGACCAGCGTATTGTAATATTCGCCCGTCAGCGTTTGGCCGTTCAAGTCCAGGGTAAACGTGCCGCTGTTGATGTCGCTTTGTGTCGTGGTCACGTGATTCAGCAGGGTCAGCGTCCCGCCCTGCGTCTTTTGTGCGGCCTCCAGGGCTTTCTCAAAGGTGCCGTAAAGGGTCTCGTTTCCATCCACCGTCAGCGAAACCAAAGCGTTCACGGTCTCCTTGGAGACGACCTTGACGTTGGTCAGAGCAGCTTCCTGCAATGTAGAGACCTCCGCGCCGGTGTCCCGGTCGACAAAGGCATAACCGTCCGCTAACAGGTCTGTGGGCGCAATGGTACTGCCGCTCTTGCGACGCGTCACCGTGTCAAAAGTGCCGCCGGACAGGGTCACCCGTTTAGAATCGCCGTTGACGCGCAGTTCATGGAACGCACCGCCGGAAATCACGGTCTCGCCGCTGTCGTATCCAATGTAAACGTATCCGGTTTTAAACGACCCGCCTGTAATCGTCAGCGCTTTGCAGGCATCTTTATCACCAAAAACCAATGCCTGCACGTTCTCTTTCTCTGTGGCAAGGGTGCCGCTCTCGATGGTGACATCTCCGCCATCGACCCACAGTGGCGACCAGCCGGCAGTAGCTTGGATTCTTCCGCCTGTGCCGGAATCCTTGACGGTCAAGGACGTGCTGGTTTTGCTCAGATACAGCTGCCCCTTCAGCATACAGCCGTTTAAGTCCAAAGTGTAATTGCCGGAAATATCGAATCTCTGGTTCGTATTCGGGGTTTCGCAATTCGCCAGCAGCTTCAGCGTGCCGCCGTTAGACTGCTTCACTGCGTCGAAGGCGTCCGTAATGTTGGCGTAGTTCACATTCCCCACCTGTGCCACGGCGTTCTCCGCCGGGACTTCCGCCGCCTGCACCGCCGCCTGGGGCGCAGGCTCCGACTGAACCCCAGGCTGTTCGTCTGCGGCGGGCGGTTCGTCCTGGGAAGGTTCCTCCGGCTGGTCGGGGGTTTCCGTGTTCTCCCCTTGGTCCGGAGTCTTCGGCTCCTGGGGGACGGGGGTGGGTTCGGTCAGTTGGGTGCTCGGCTCGGTGGTGTTCTCCTCCGCCAGCGCCGCCGTGGGTAGCAGCGTCAGGCACAGGGCCAGCGCCATGAATGCACTCAATAGTCGTTTTTTCATGTCCTTCCTCCTTGAGATCAGTTTGCATTTATGTCGAATCCGACATCTGCCGGATGCTGTTTTTACAGGTCGTCCTGCACTAAATGCAGCTTCTTCGCGGCGGTCTTGGCCTCCGCCCGGCGCTTCACATCCAGCTTGTCGAGGATGTGGCTGACGTGGGTCTTCACGGTCGGCAGCTTCACATCCATGATCTGTGCGATCTCGGCGTTGGACTTGTCCGCGCAGAGCAGATGCAGAATTTGCAGCTCCGTGGGCGTCAACTCCTCACCGGGGGCAAGGCGGGGTTCGAGGAAATGCGGGTAGAACGCCGCCTGCGTCCGCACCGCCGCCATCAGCCGCTTGCGCCATGCCTTGTCGCCGTCCCAGTCCAGTGCTTCCAGCAGCGGCAGCACCGCCGTGCCGTATACGCTGACGGTGCGGATGAAGCGGTACTCCGCCGCCGCGTCCAGCGCCGCCGTCAATCGCTCGCGCCACCGCTCGTCCTTCTTGCGGTACAGGGCAATGGCAGTCAGGACATTCAGGTGAATGCCGTCGATGATGCGGGCGCAGTTTTGGACATACGGCTCCAGCGGGGCAAGCGTCAGCTGCACCGTGTCCGGCCTGCCGTCCTCCAGCTCCACCATGGCCTGGGTGAGATACTGGTAGCGCCGCATGACGTTCAGGTGCGTCGGCTCCCGCGGGGCTTTTTCCCGATACCACGCGTCCGCCGCGTCAAGGTCGCCGGTGTGCATGTCAATACGGCAGAGCATGGCGTCCATATTGGGCAGAAAGCGTGTCAAACCGCGCTCGGCAAAGCATTCACGGAGCACCTCGATGGTGCGCCGCGCGTCGGCGGGCTGTCCGCTTGCCAGCTGGCTGCGGGCCAGCAGTCCACTGACGGCGAACTCCATGTCCGGCGTGCCGCGGTTGCGGACCTCGTTCAGCTGTGGGAGAAGGGACAGCATCCGACCGGCCACGTCCTCCCCCTTTTCAAACTTGCTCTCGGCGATGGCGCAGTCCGCAAGACCCACGCCGTCCCGCCCCAGCACCGCCTCCACGGAGAGACGGAGGGTTTTGTAGAGCAGGTCGTCCTTTTTGCTCCATGCGGAAAAGTCCTTGCCGCCGTTCATGATGCTGGGCAGCGCGCTTGTGACGGAGAAGGACGGCAGCGTCACTTCCTTGTTCATCAGCAGCCGGAACACGGCGGGAATGGTTTCCGTCAGACCGTTCACGCCCCGCTGGGGGAGAGAAATGTCCAGCCATGCAAGGCGGCTGCGGGCCTGCTTTCCGGCGGCGTCCTGCCTGCCGCAGCGCTCGGCAAATGCTTGCAGCTCGCCGTACCAGCGCTCCGAGCCTTCGTAGTCCATCGCCAGCGCGCAGAGCATGCTCATGCCCTGCATCAGCGAGGGAGAGGCGAGAATTTCCGCCTCCGGCAGGCTGCGGTAGTATTTTTCCATCTCGGCATAGTGACCCATGCCGGGGTGCAGCTCGGCATTGCGCACCAGCAGCTCGGAGACCTTGGAATGGTCACCGCCGCTGGTGTAGCATTCCAGGGCGTGGGCGTAGTCCTCCTTCAGCTCATAGTACAGCCCGCCCCGGCTGAAGAGTGCTTTGCGCTTTTCCTCGGTATACTCCCGTTCCATCTCCCAGAGGAGAAAAGCTCGGAACCCCGACCAGAAGTGGAAGCGCTGGCAGTCGTCGTAGCGCAGCATAGTGGTGTATCGAAGAAGCCAGTCCAGCCGTTCGCCGGCATGGGGATCGCCGCTGACCATCCGCGCCATTTCCAGGTCAAAGCTTTCAAAGGGAGCCAGCTCCAACAGGAAGCGCCGCACCGGCAGGTCAAAGCGCCGGTAGATGGCGGTTTCAAAGTAGAGGAACACCTCCTGGAACACCCGCGCCACCAGCTCCGGTGTCCACGGCTTGTCCGGGGACATGCACCGCGCCGTGATGGCCACACCCAGCGGATAGCCCACGGATTCTTTCAAAATTCCGTCGATCTCGCTATCTGTTACATTTGCTCCCGAAAGCTGAAACAGTCGCCGCACATCGTCCGCGTCAAAAAGCAGGTCGTCGGCCTCCAGCACCGTCATCAGCCCCGTGTACTGAAACGCCGTCAGGCAGCCGGGCGGCACACCGCGCGAGAGCAGCACGAAATGGCGCTCCGGACTTGAGCGAATCAATTCGCAAAGAGCCTGCTGCCCGGCTTCCTCCTGCATGAGCTGAAGATCGTCAATCAGCAGAATGTCCCAATCCTGCGCTGACGGTGGGATCGCGCAGTCTGGGTCTGCCGCGCTTTGCCGCAGCACATTCCGCCCGCGCAGCAGCGCGTCCGCCAGCACGGTCTTTCCAAAGCCGCAGGGCGCGCTGAAAAAAAGGACTCTGCCATGCGCCATGAAGCTGTCAAACCGTTTCTGAACGGAGGGCTTTATGATGATATTTTCGGTCATGTCTTCCCTCCCTTTGATACAGTGCGAGATTGTCATAAGCCTTTTGCCATCTATCTCAAATTATATTATACGCGGCTGTTCTGAAATGTAAATCATCCCAAAGGATGAGACGCGCTGCATAGCAAACGGCTGTGCAGGCCAGCATTTCGTGATGTGAAAAAGAAATCGCACAGCATCAGGCCAAAATGCCTGCGCTGTGCGATTCGGTGTTTACTTATAAAGTCTTGTCACTTCTTACTGTGTCACAGGAGAATCAAAATTAAAGTCGCGGCGCAATGCGGCCTGCCCATGTTCTGTGTGATATTCGTCTTCAACGCGCACAGAGCAATTATATTTCGACAATAGTATAGCATGAAAACGAGTTGAATGAAACGAGAAAAAGGAAATTAGTTGTATCTTTTCTTTGAACGTACGCTGCTTTTGCAAACAGTATTTCATGCTCCCGGTTGCGAAGCATCCGTTCGTGATACTTCCCTCCCTTCTTGTTCTGGTTCAGTATCCAGAGCGTGACACTGATATCGGTGGTGATAAACAGTTCCCGAGGAAGAATGGCAATGGCTTCCACCTTATCATTCTGAATCAGTTTTTTGCGAATCTCTAAAGTGTCACTGTCGCCCAACGCACCGTTCGCCAGCAAGAAACCCGCAACGCCGTCTGCGGCCTTCAAATGCGAAAGCATATGCAAAATCCAATAGATGTGGCCCGTGCCGGAGGCAAGGTGGCTGGCGATGCGCGAAAGGCCATTGAGACGCAGACCGGCGTTCCTGTCATCACTTCCAAGAACGCCGCGCAGTTCAGCGAAGTGGTTACAAATCTGCTGGAAGATGCGGGAAATAAAGAAAAATAGCA
>ERZ507086.1290-NODE-1290-length-9462-cov-3.219730_pt1 | contig 9462 bp, 9 predicted proteins | sample MGYA00512292_ERZ507086 | MGnify/ENA metagenome assembly ERZ507086
CAAAGTTTATTATATCCCTGTACAATGATTTTGTACAGTTAAAACATTATTTTGAAAGGATATATCCGGAATATGAGAAGAGAAGTAACACTGGAAGAAATTTCAGATGGAAAATTATATAATGTCAATGATATGGTAAAGGCTGACTGTCAGGACTGCAAAGGCTGCAGTGAATGCTGTAAGGGAATGGGCGAGTCTGTAGTGCTGGATCCGTATGATGTCTGTCGATTGAGCAGAGGTCTCCGGAAAACACCGGAAGAACTGATTGGGAGTGTACTTGAACTTGGGATTTCTGATGGCAATGTTCTGCCACATCTGGCAATGCGCGGAACAGAGGAAAAATGCGTTTTCCTGAATCAGGAAGGCAGATGCTCCATACATGAGATTCGTCCTGGATTCTGCCGGTTGTTTCCACTGGGAAGATATTATACGGAAGATGGATTTAAATATATCATTCAGATCCATGAATGTGCAAAGAAAAATCGTTCCAAGATCAAGGTAAAAAAATGGATCGACACACCGGACCTCAGACAATACGAAAAATTTGTATGGGATTGGCATCAGTTTCTTCTGGATGTACAGGAAGTGTTTTACCAGACGGAAGATGCGGATCTGATCAAAAATCTGAATATGTATGTGCTAAGCCGTTTTTATACAAAATCATATGAAGAAAACAGAGATTTTTATGAGCAATTTTATGAACGTCTTGAAGAAGCAAAAAAACTTCTGAGCCTGGGAGTATGATCCCGGGACTCAGAAGTTTTTTTGAATGAAAAGTTACTGATTATCTTTTGCAAGGAGTTCATTAAGAAGCTGATGAATGGTCTTGTTTAATACAGGATGTCTGTAATAAGGAGCAATCTCATCCATTGGCTTCAGGACAAAATCACGATTTTCCATATCAATATGTGGAATATGAAGATCCGGAGTGTCTATGATCTCATTATCATAGAACAGAATATCCAGATCAAGAGTACGCGGTCCCCAGTGAATGATACGTTCTCTGTTTGCGGCTGCCTCCAGTTCGTGAAGACGGTCCAGAAGTTCTTCCGGGGTGAGCAGTGTACGGAGCTTCAGAACACCATTCAGAAATTCATCCTGTTCCACACCACCATAAGGTTCTGTAACTAAATATTCAGATACAGCTTCTACTTCACAGGAAGGAGTAGTACGGAGTCCCTGAATGCCATCATCCAGGAATTTTTTTTTGTCCCCAAGGTTGGAACCAAAGGCTACATAGGCAGTATGCCATCCGCGGGTGATCTCCACAGCAACCGTTTCGAGTGGGAGAGCGACCGGAGCCCATGGCTTTTCAATACGCAGAGTGATCATTTTGAGAAGCGGAAGCTCTTGAAGCAGCATTTGGCAGAGATTTTCTGCAAGTGCCTCCAGAAGTTTATAAGTATGCTCTTTTGTGAATTTGGTGATCATATGGCTGACTTCTCCATAATGAATAGAAGCAGTCAGTTCATCGGTCAGACCTGCTTTTCGGGTATCCGTGTAAAGAGTGGCAGAAATAACGAATTTCTGGCCGAGAACATTTTCCTCCGGGAAAACTCCATGGTTTGCAAAAATCTCCAGTTTTTTGATTTCAATCTTATCCATTTATTTTATATTCCTTCCAAGAATTGCTTCAGTCATAAGGATAGCACGTTTGTTTTCTTTGATATCATGTACGCGGACAAAAGCACAGCCTTTCATGACACCGATGACAGAAGTGGCAACGGTGCCTTCTACACGCTGATCAACCGGAAGATCCAGAGTAAGACCAATCATGGACTTACGGGAGGTTCCGAGCAGGACCGGGAATCCGAGATGCTGAAAAAGTTCCAGATGATTCATGGTTTCCAGATTCATTTCATATGTTTTGCCGAAACCAACGCCCGGATCAAGAATGATTCGTTCGTCTTTGATTCCGGCTCCTCGGGCAATATTGACACATTCCTGTGTTTCAGCAAGCATATCTATGAGAAAGTTATTGTATTCTGTGTTGGCTTTGTTGTGCATAAGACAGCAGGCTACATCATGTTTGGCGATGACACCGGCCATATCCGGATCATATTTGAGCCCCCAGACATCGTTGACCAGATCGGCACCTGCCTGGACAGCTGCATCTGCAACACTTCCTTTGTAAGTATCTACAGAGATTGGTACATCAAAACGTTTACGAAGTGCTTCGATGACCGGAACGACACGTGCTGCTTCTTCTTCGGCACTGACCGGAGTATGCCCCGGACGGGTGGATTCACCGCCGACATCCAGAATATCAGCACCGTCTTTGATCATAGCTTCTGCATGCATCAGAGCATGGTCCATAGTATTCCATTTGCCACCATCAGAAAAAGAATCCGGGGTCACGTTCAGGATGCCCATAATATAAGTTCTGTTTTTTACATCAAATTCACGATTTCCGATTTTCATGATCTAAGATTCTCCTTTTAATATTGAATCATCATATTTTTTTTTGAAAGATCCCAGTAGCATTCTTTTTCCGCAGGACAGAGAAAACACATACGGGATTTTTTATCTGCTTCATAAAGAATCTGGCCCAGGGAAGAAGTTTCCTCTTTTGAGGAACGATGTTCCCCGATCGCGGTCAGAATCTGCTCTTTTTCTGCAGAAGAAAAAGCAAGATCAGATAAAATCTGTTCAGCAATCTGTACACCGGCTTCGTCATGCGGGGTACCATCCATATACTGTCTGACGCGACCGATATCATGGAGAAGTGCAGTGCAGTAGATAAGTTCACGGGAGCAGTTAAGTCCTCGTTCCAGTGCAAATATGTAAGCAAGTCTTGCGACATCCAGAAAATGTTCCGGTGTATGGCGGCAGAAGATACGGTCAGCTTCAAGGTGTATAAGATCTTTCAGATTTTGCTGATAGAGAGGATGCTGCCAGATAGCATTTACTCTTGTCATATCGGTATGCATCAGTCTTTTACCATGGAGAGGAACTGCTTCTGAAGTTCACGGTCTGTCTTGAAATCACCACGGGTAACGGTAGTAATCGTTTTACTTCCTGGTTTTTTGATTCCACGCATGGTCATGCAGGTGTGTTCCGCTTCCAGCATTACCATGATCCCCTTAGGATTCAGAGTACGTTCCAGTGCATCGGCAATCTGTACAGTCAGGCGTTCCTGAATTTGCGGTCTTCTTGCATAGACATCAACAGTACGGGCAAGTTTACTGAGACCGGTCACTTTGCCATTTGGAATATAAGCTACATGAGCTTTGCCATAAAAAGGCATCAGATGATGTTCACACATAGAATAGAAAGTAATATCTTTTTCCAGTACCATTTCGTTATTTTCTACTTCAAACTGTTTGGCAAGATGATGATCCGCTTCTTCATCCAGTCCACCATAAATTTCCATACACATACGTGCAATTCGGTCCGGAGTATCTTTGAGACCTTCACGTTCTGTGTCTTCACCGATTCCTTCAAGAAGGAGACGGATTGCCTGTTCTACTTTCTGTTTATCTACCATTAAAAAAACAACCTCCTGTTAAACATGATATCGTGTACTGTGGAGATTGTCTTTTTTTTGTCGAGCTGATAGTGTGCTAAAGCGAAAAAGATATCTCCAATTGTGATAGAACGTATGTCGAAAAACGTATCCCTACACAATATGAGATATCCTCTTATATTGTTGCAACGGGTGCGGATCATATACCGTAAGACGGACTTTTCGTTTCGGCGACAACTCCCCATTCGCTGAACACTTGACGCATATGATCCTATTTTGCATATCATTCATTTCCCGTACAGTATAGCATAGATGTATTTGATAGAAAAGGGGTAATTTGTTGAAAAAATATTCATTTCTAATATATATTGACGAGAATTGGCAGACATGATAGCATAGAGGTATCTTTCAAAAAGAAATATAAAAAACGATAAAGATTCACAGATTACGGACCGACAGGGATAACGACTGTGTGTATGGATATACACGTGCGTTGTCTCTTTTTTTATACGTGTTTTGCAGGAGAGGGAGGAAAAACATGTTTTTGATGATCGATAATTATGATTCGTTTGTTTACAATCTGAAAGCGTATTTTGAGGAGTTGGGAAGGGAGATCATGGTCAGGAGAAGTGATCAGATTAATATAGAAGAAATAGAAAAGATGCAGCCGGAAGGAATCATTCTTTCGCCCGGACCGAAACGTCCATGGGATGCTGTGCGATGTGTAGAAACAGTGAAACGGTTTCAGGGAAAGATCCCGATCTTAGGTGTCTGTCTGGGACATCAGGTGTTGGGACACTGCTGTGGAGCTGTTGTAGAGAAAGGAAGCCGTCCAATGCATGGAAAGGTGACAGAGATCCGAAATAATAGAACGGGATTATTTGAAGGGCTGCCGGAGAAATTTAAAGTGACCAGGTATCATTCGCTGGTTGTGAGAGAAGACAGTATTCCGGAAGAATACCGGGTAGATGCTGTGGCTGAAGATGGAGCGGTAATGGGAATCTCGCACAGAGAAATCCCTCTTTATGGCGTACAGTTTCATCCGGAAGCAGTCCTGACGGAATATGGTCATGAGTTGTTAGAAAATTTCTGCTGTATCGCAGAGAAATTCAACAAAAATGAATAAAAAATATATGAAATATATAAGAAAAATCTATAGAAATGTTTCGAAAAATGGACAGAGAGGAAAAATAGATGTATAATATAAACCGCGTGATAAAAAAATTGACTCCACACAGATCAGCAGCAGAACTGTTCAAATATTTTTCGGATGAAAAGGACTGTGTATTTCTGGATTCATCTCTTGTGAACGGGCTTGGAAGATATTCAATCATAGGAGCGCGGCCATATCTCAAATTAGTAAAAGATGATCATGGATTTTTTATAAATGAGCAGAAGGTATCGGAACTCTCATTTGAGGAATATCTCAAAAAATATCTGTCTGAGCATAAAGATCAGAACAAAAGCGGGCTTCCAATGCTATCAGGGGCAATCGGATATTTTTCGTATGAATACGGGCGGAAATTAATGGAAATACCATCTCATAAGGAAAATCTGGTAACGATTCCGGATGCAGTACTTGTTTTTTATGACATGTATATCATAGAGGATTGTCATGAGAAGAAAACATTTCTGGTGGCCAATGGAATTACAGAAGATGCAGAGAAACTGATCGAATCTGTTGAAAAGCGTCTGACAGAAGTATTATTAGAAAAAGAACAGGTCGCAGACGGATCATTTAATATAGAAATAACACCAAATTTTAAAAAAGAAGAATACAAACAGGCTGTTGATGAGATGATTCGATATATCATCGAAGGTGATATCTATATCACAAATATGACGCAGCAGCTTGAGGTAAAGAGCAATAAAAAACCACTGGATGTTTTTTATGATTTGAGAGAAAACAATCCGTCACCATTTGGCGGCTATATGGATTACGGTGATTTTCAGATTGTCTGTGCATCACCGGAGCGATTCCTTAAGATGAAGAAGGGACATGTGAATACACGTCCGATCAAGGGAACGCGAAAAAGAGGTGAGACTCTGGAAGAGGATTTCCTTATGAGAAATGAACTCAAAAATTCAGAGAAGGATAAGAGTGAACTTCTTATGATCGTTGATCTCGAGCGGAATGATCTGAACCGCGTGTGCAAACCTGGAAGTGTCAAAGTGACGGAACTTTTTACGGTGGAAGAATATGCAACAGTATTTCATCTGGTTTCTGACATCGAGGGAGTACTTCAGGAAAACAAAACGATAATGGATCTGCTTGAAGCAACGTTTCCTGGCGGTTCTATTACAGGAGCCCCGAAATATCGTGCGATGGAGATCATTGATGAACTGGAGAACAACCGCAGAAATCTGTACACAGGTTCCATCGGTTACCTGACATTAGATGGAGACTGTGATTTTAATATAGTGATCCGTACAGCATTGCACAAAGATGGAATGTATTATCTGGGAGTTGGCGGTGGCATCACTGCTGAATCAGACCTGGAATTTGAATATGAGGAGACCCTTCAGAAAGCGAAAGCGGTTCTGGAGGCTATGAAATAAAGTCTGGAGTGATAAAAAGATATGGATATTAGACTGGATGAGGGATTTTTGTTTGGAATGGGAGTATTTGAAACGGTTGCAGTGGAACAAGGCAGACCGTTACTTCTGGAACAACATCTGAACAGAATGCAGGGATCCGCTGATTTTTTGAAATTGGGTTCCTGTGCAGAACGTGGACTTACAAAAGAAAAAATCGCAGAATATCTGAGTACACAGGAAATGTCGGTGAAGATGCATGGAGCACTTAAGATTGTGATGTCAGCTGAGAATACCTTCTTTCAGATGAGAGAAAATCCATATATGGATGAAATCTATTCCAGAGGATTTATGACGGACCTAAGCAAAGTCAGACGAAACGAGACTTCTCCACTAGTTTATCATAAGACATTTAATTATGGTGACTGTATTCTGGAAAAAAGAGCAGCCGCAGCAGCCGGTATCAATGAAAAGATATTTATCAACACCAAAGGACAGATCAGTGAAGGAACTGTCTGCAATGTCTTTTTTGTACGTAAAAATATGATCTATACACCGCAGCTTTCCTGCGGCCTGTTGCCGGGTATCCTGCGTGAATATATTATGGAAAGATTTCAGGTGACAGAAACGATCATTTATCCGGATGAGCTGATGTATTATGAGGAGTGTTTTGTGACAAACTCACTCATGGGTGTGATGCCGGTAAGACAGCTTGGAAATATCTGTTTTCCGCATCGTGCAAAAGCAGACGAAGTAAGAAAAGTATACGAAAAAGAAAAAATGTCCCTGTGAGGGGCATTTTTTTTGCTTGAATTGTGTCCAAAAAGTCACAAAAAAACGATTGACTTTCAAAGGCGAAATTTTGTATAATAGGAAAATTCGGAAATAGAAAAAAGACAGATAAGGAGGCAGACAGAAAAGATGAATAAGACACTTTTTAAATCCATCCGAGAATATAAGAAACAGTCATTGCTGGCACCGTTTCTCGTAATTCTGGAGGTCATGATGGAGGTTCTCATTCCTCTGGAAATGGCAAAGATCATAGATGTTGGAATAGCCAATGGTGATCTTGGTTATATTGTACAGCGCGGAATAATTCTTGTTGCAATGGCGATGCTGGCATTGTTTTTTGGTGTGCAGGCCGGTAATATGGCAGCCGTAGCGGCTGCTGGTTATGCGAAAAATCTTCGCCATGATATTTTCTATAAGGTGCAGGATTTTTCTTTCAAAAACATTGACCATTTCTCCACATCAGGTCTGGTCACACGAATGACAACAGATATTACAAACGTGCAGATGGCATATATGATGAGTATCCGTCTTCTGGCAAGAGCACCGATCATGATTCTTCTTTCCTGGATCATGACACTGCTGATCAATGTAAAGATTGCACTTCTGTTCCTGATCGTAATCCCGCTTCTTGGTGGAACACTGATGTTTATAGCAAAGAAAGCGCATCCACATTTTATCAGAGTATTTGACGAGTATGATGAACTGAACAATTCTGTGCAGGAAAATGTCAATGCATCACGTGTGGTAAAGGCATTTGTAAGAGAAGATTACGAGATAAACAAATTTCACGGTGTGTCCAATTATGTATATACCCTGTTTACAAAAGCAGAAAAAATCGTTGCATGGAATGCACCTGTCATGCAGTTTATGATGTATGCAGTTGTATTGCTGATTGCTCTGATTGGCGGAAAAAGTATTGTATTCGGAACAATGGAGACCGGTGAGCTGACCAGCGTGATCGTTTATGCACTGCAGATTCTGATGTCCCTGAATATGGTAACGTTTGTATTTGTCATGATCATGATCGCGGAGGCATCTACGGATCGTATCACTGAAGTATTGAACGAAGTTCCGGAAATGCAGGACAAAGCAGACGCAGTAAAAGAAGTAAAAAATGGTGAGATTACTTTTGATCATGTAGATTTCAGTTATGCAGGCGAGGGCGGAAATCTTGCTCTTAAAGATATAGGTCTTCATATTAAATCCGGTCAGACTGTTGGTATCATCGGCGGAACCGGAAGTGCGAAATCTACGCTCGTACAGATGATTCCACGTCTTTACGATGTTACTTCCGGTATAGTAAAAGTTGCCGGAGTTGATGTACGTGATTACAATCTGGAAGTCCTCAGAGATCAGGTTTCCATGGTATTACAGAAAAACGTCCTGTTCTCCGGTACGATTTATGATAACATTCGCTGGGGCGATGAGCATGCCAGTGATGAAGAAGTTAAGAGAGTATGTCGTCTTGCACAGGCAGATGGGTTTGTCAGCGAGTTTCCGGAAGGATACGATACTATGATCGTACAGGGCGGAAACAATGTCTCCGGTGGACACTTTGTATTTCTCAAGTCTCTCAATATGCTCTTCAGATACTCGCGCGATACCATTTTCAGAGACACATCCATCAATCAGGTTGACCGGCATGATTACAGGTGTACCTTGCTCACTGTAATCAGATTGATGTAACTGAGAGCCAAAAGGACCTGTTTGAATCCCATTGAGCTTACAGACTTCATGGAGGGTTACTTCTCTCACAGCCCCATCTCCTTGAAATTCTTGGAGATGGTCTCCATCAGCTGGTTGCTTTCTGCTTGCAGCTTAAGTAGTTCGGCGTGGATTTCCTTCATGCGCTCATGAAAGTCTACGCCGTCGTCTTCCACTGGAGGAACACCTACATAAGCGCCGGGCGTCAGGCTCCAAGAGCTCTTGTCGGCCTCCTGATCGCCCCTGATCTCTGAGCGCGTTGCGATCTTGCAGAGTCCGGGGATGTCGGCATAAACACCGGTTCCGAACTTTTCGGTCAGCCATACGGCCTCGCTGATTACTTTCACCGCTTCTTCCAAGGATGCCGTTACCTTGGCCAGTGCCTCGCGGCGCTTCTTTTGCTCCCTTTTGGGAAGCGATTCTATTTCAGCCTTCGCATCGGCTTTCTGCTGCTTGATGTAGCGAGCCATGGTGTCTTTGGCGCGATTGAAATTCTCAGGTCCCGCAATGTCGAGCAACTCGTCGCCCGCACCTCCGAACATGCTGGCGCAACCTGCCGCATAGGCCTTGTACTCGTCCAAGAGCGTTTCGTACTTCTCGAGCTCGCCCCGGTAAAGCCATACGATTGCCGAGAGGTTTTTCAGCTGCCATGGCGTCCACTCGTTGAGCGTGGTACTCACGGCAGTATGGTATCGCTGTGCATCAATAAAGAGCACTTTGTCACGCAGCTCGTATGGCTTGCCCTTGTCGAAAAACCAAAGCGTGCATGGAAGGCTCTTCGTGTAGAAGAAGTTGTTCCCCACATAGAGCATCACGTCCACGTCGCCCGATTCAACGAGCTTTCTGCGTTGCTGCTTCTCGGCATTCGAATCCGTGGCGGAGGAGGCCATTACGAAACCGGCGCGGCCACCTTCCTTGAGGTAGGAGTAGAAATAGTTGATCCAAAGATAGTTCGCCCCGCTCGT
>ERZ507086.1302-NODE-1302-length-9393-cov-3.377704_pt1 | contig 9393 bp, 8 predicted proteins | sample MGYA00512292_ERZ507086 | MGnify/ENA metagenome assembly ERZ507086
TCTTCCGATCTTTCAAGAGTGAGTTTCACATTCTTCATTCTTGAGTCTTTGCCGTGTTCTTATGCGCATATAATAAAGAAAAGCGCACAGATTTTGTTTTCTGCACGCTTTTTAGCTTCATATTTTTCTGAAAGGCTTCTTTTATTCGCCCGCTTTACTTTGGCTTGTGTCAAGTTCTCTCGTCAACTTATGCATTCTCAAAAAATACGTCGTGACAAGCAAAATAGCCGCACCGGTCCAAGCAGTGACCTCCGCATAGAAAATACCCTCCTGCCCGATAATAAGCGGCAGAAACAACGCCACGCCAATACGCATCAAAAATTCCATGATGCCCGAAGCCATCGGCATGATGGTATCGCCAAGCCCCATCAGCGCGGAGCGGTAAATGTGCAGCATATAGAGGATAGACAGACAAATACTCATGATATTAAGATAGTGTATTGCCACCTGCGACGAGATCGACACTTCCTCCGCCGTGCCGGAAATAAACAGTGCGATGCCGTATTTTCCGAAAATCAGCACAAAAACCGTAATGACGACCGAGGTCAGCAAAGCGATCCACGTTGCGGAGTGCATACCCTTTTTCACGCGGTCTAAAAGCCCCGCGCCGAGATTCTGCCCGACATACGTTGTCACGGCGTAGCCGAACGAAACGGCGGCAATCTCCAAAATACCGTACAGCTTATTCGTTGCCGTAAAGCCCGCCACGAACAGCGTGCCGTAGCGGTTGACGACCGACTGCACCACCATGCCGCCCACGGCGATGATAACATTCTGTGCGGCGACCGGCGTACCGAGCCCCAAAAGGCGCTTTGCTATTTCCGGATTGAGCCGGAAATACTCTTTTTTCAAATGGATGACCTTCACGTGCAGCACAGCGCGCAAACAGTAAAGCGCTGCAAAAAGCTGTGCGATGACTGTTGCGATGACCGCACCCGCAATGCCCCAGTGGAACACCATAACAAACAGCAGATCAAGCCCGATATTCAGAATAGATGCAATGACCATGGCATACAGCGGCGTTTTGCTGTCGCCGAGCGCACGCAGGATGCTTGCAAGCACGTTATACGCCATGATGATGGGTATACCCGCAAACATGATGCGCAGGTATGTGAACGCGCCGCCGATGATCTCCTCCGGCGTGTTCATGGCGCGCAGCACGGGTGCCATGGCGACTTGGCTCAGAATGACGGTCAAGATTGAAATGACCGCCGAAAGCGAGATCGTCGCGCCGATGGCGCGATTGAGACCCTCGTGGTCTTCTGCGCCGAAACGCTGCGCCATGTAAATGGAAAAGCCCTGCGCAAAGCCTTGGATAAGCCCCAGCACGAGCCAGTTCAGCCAGTCCGCCGCACCGAGCGCCGCCAGCGCGTTTACGCCGAGCGCCTGCCCCACAATGGCGGTATCCACCACCGTGTAGAACTGCTGAAACACGTTGCCCAGCATCAGCGGTATCGCAAAGGTGAAAATCAGCTTTGCAGGGCTGCCTTTTGTCATATTTTGAATGCGTTCTGTTTTTGCCATAAACCCCTCATGATTTCGCCGAAAGTTTTTCCGGCAATTTATGAATACGAATGTAATATGTCACGCACAGCAGCGCCGCCGCACCGAACCACGCGGAGACCTCTGCAATGCAGATGGAAAGAAAGCCCAGATTGAACACTTTAGAGAGCACGAGCACAACGGAAATGCGCAGAATTAGCTCCAGCGCGCCGGAGAGCATCGGCACCACCGTGTCGCCGAGACTTTGCAGGGAAAAGCGGTAGACGAACAGCAAACCCAGCACCCACATCATCGCACCGCAACACAGCAAATACGGATACGAAGCTTCGATGACCGTCTGCTCCACGCCGGAGACGAACACCGCCGTCAGCTGGCGGCCGAACAGAATCATTGCGCCGCCGATGAAGAAATCGACAATGAGCACCATCAAAATGCAGCGGCGCACGCCGACTTTAATGCGGTCAACGCGTCCCGCGCCGAGGTTCTGCCCGACATACGTGCCAAGGGATAACCCGATGATGTTGCACGGCTGTTCCGCAAGACCGAAGATTTTCGAGCCCGCCGTATATGCCGCCACAATCGTAGAACCTAAACTATTCACAATGCCCTGCAAGATCATACCGCCGATCGCCGTAATGGAATTCATAATTCCGACCGGCAAACCAAGCTTCAATAAGCCGAAAACAATAGACTTATCCATGCGCTTTTCACCGGCTTTAAACCGCAAAACCGGCATACGGCGCAACACGAAAAGACACATCAGGCCGGAAAGCAGCTGTGCCAAAACGGTCGCCCACGCAGCGCCGGCCACACCCCATTTAAAGGCCATGACAAACAGAATGTCCAGCCCGATGTTCACTGCCGAGCTGATGAGAATGATAATGAGCGGCGACATGCTGTCGCCGAGCGCTCGAAGAATACTCGAAAGCGTATTGTAAAACACCGTCGTGAAAATACCGATGAAAATAATGCGGATGTACAAAAGTGCGTCGTCGAAAATATCGGTCGGCGTACCCATCAGTGTCATGAGCGGGCGCGAGAAAATGAGACTTAACGCCGTGATGACCGCAGCGCTCATAAAGCCGAGGTAGCCCGCGTTCATCACCGTGCGGCGCATGTCGCTTTCGTCGCCTGCGCCGAAGCGTTGCGAAATCAAAATGGAATACCCGTGCGTCAAACCGTTGATGAAACCAAAAATAAAGAAATGTACCGAACCCGTGGAACCCGCCGCCGCAAGCGCATTGACGCCTACACCGCGGCCGAGCACCATAGCATCCGCCACAGAGTATAACTGCTGAAACACATTGGCAACGAGCAAAGGCAGTGCAAATGCCAACAAAAGCTTTACCGGACTGCCCTTCGTCATATTGCGAACCACAAAATCGCTCCCTTCAAAAGACACTTTAGCTACCATTATATCGGATAAAATGCTGCAATTCAATGCCTGTATGTCGTTTTCGAGGGGTGTAAACGCCGAATTTTTCTATTCTTTTTTGGCTAATTTGGCGCGGTTTCGGCTTCAGCAACAAGCCGTGTAAAAAAGCAGCGCTATGCAAAAGCCGCACAGCGCCGCGTGAATTTTGTTCAATCAAACGATGTAATCGACCGCAACCGCCTTTTCGCGAACTGTCGCAACATAGGTCTTCACCGTGTTGCAGTGGTACGGGTCTTTCTGGTATTCTTCGAGCGCCTCGGGGCTCTCGAGCGTAACGGTCAGGCAGACGTCAAAGGAGCGCTCGGAGTGGAGGAAATCCGCACCGGCTTCCACGTCAAGTGCCTGCGGCACGCGGCCCTTCATCGTCATAAAAAGATCGCGCAGCTTTTCGCACTGCTCCTTGGAATTGTCCTTGAGCTTGATCATTAAAACATGCTTTACCATTTGAAAAACTTCCTTTCGGATAAAATTATTGCATAGCTAAAGAAAACCATGGTTAAAAGTTTTGCTCAAGCTTTTTCAAAAGCTTGCAGGTTCTTAGGGCAGCGCCCTACGTCGCTTTTCGCAGAAAGCGAAATCTTTTTGCGTTCGCAAAGTCAGGAAGGGAAGACGAAACTTCCGATGGACGTTTCGTCCGAGGGAAACCCTACTAAGGGGTTTCCCTATGAACTTGTAACACAAGTTCATAAAAATCGAACCCAGTCTTCCCCGAAAGGCGGCCAAAGCCGCCTTTAAAAAATCGACTTATTCTATCTAACCCCCGAAACCGCCCTGTCGAGCGCGCCCAAATCCTTGTGAATCCGCACGTCGCGCAGACCGGCGGCTTCAAACAGCACCTTTACCGCCTGCCCCTGCGTCTCACCGATTTCCACGGCAAGCACGCCGTTCGGGTGCAATTTTTTCGCCCAAATATCGCAGATCGCGCGGTAGAAGATGAGGCCGTCCGCGCCGCCGTCCAGCGCCGTTTTCGGCTCTTTCTGCACTTCGCGCTGCAAAAGCGGCAGCTCGCTTGTCTCAATATACGGCGGGTTCGACGCGATGAAATCGAACCCATCCGGCAGCGTCTCCGCAAAAGCTTTATCTAACATGTCGCCCTTTACCGCCGTCACCGGCAACTCCGGGTAACGCGCCAAATTCTCGTTTAAATAGTTGAATGCGCTGTCGTACAACTCCACTTCCGTCACTTCGGCGTGTGCTTCCTTCGCGATGGAAAGCCCCACCGCACCCGTGCCGGCGCAAAGGTCAAGCCCCTTCGGCAAATTCTCGGTTTTCGACAGACGCTTGCACACTGCTTCCACCAAAACAGCGGTGTCCTCGCGCGGAATCAGCACGCCCTCTCCGCAGGAAAGCGTCAGGCTCATAAAGTCCCACTCGCCAAGCAGATATTGCAGCGGCTCGCCCGTTTTGCGCTTTTCGAGTGCGGAAAGCACCGCTTGCTCCGCTTCAGACTCCGCCGGCTTATCGCCGTGCAGCAATAGCTCTGTGCGGTTCGCGCCGCAGAAATGCTCCAAAAGGCACGCGGCTTCAAACGTCGGGTCTTCCGTGACGGGTTCAAGCGCTGTCTTCGCTGCGCGGTACAGCTCGTTCAGCGTCATCGGATAATATCCTCGCCGTTTTCCGGGATAACCGCTTTCATCGCCGCAATAGCGGCTTCCATCATCTTGTCGGTCGGCTCTTTTACGGTCAAACGCTGAAACCACAGGCCCGGCGCCGCAATGATGCGCGTCAGCACGTTATCGTACTTGCCGCAAAGCTTGATGAGCTCATAACCGATGCTGACAACGATCGGCAGGCACAAGAGCTTACAGAATGTGCGCAGGAACGGATTGGAAAACGGAATGAAAAAACCGATGATGATGCCGAGCAAAAGCATTAAAATCATAAAGCTGGAGCCGCAGCGCGGGTGGAAGCGCTTTTGCTTCCGCACATTTTCCACGGTGAGCGGCAGGTCGTTTTCATAGCAGAAAATCGTCTTGTGCTCCGCGCCGTGGTAGCGGAATGTGCGGTCAATCTCCGGCATTTTAGAGATGGCAACAATGTACAGTACAAAAATGACGATACGTAAAAGGCCCTCAAACACCGAACGCCAACCACTGATGCCGTCGCCCGTGAGCATCATCAGTCCGTTAAAGAGCACCGCCGGCAAAAAGAAGAACAGCAGCACCGCAAGCGCCACGCCCAGCACACCGCCCACGGCGACGACCGCATTCATCACTTTGTCTCCGAATTTCTTCTCGAGCCACTTTTCAAATTTCGAGGGCTCTTCCTCTTCCTCGCCGCCCACTTTATCCGCCGAAAGCGTCAGCGCCTTCATACCGAGGCGCAGGGTATCCACCATAGAGAACACGCCGCGTATAAACGGCTTTTTCAAAATGGGGTATTTTTCACGCAGCGACGGCGTGGAAACCTCCTCCGTTGTAATATTTCCGGCTTCGTCACAAAAAGCCGCTACGTTTTTCTTCGGGCCAACCATCAAAATGCCCTCAAGCAAGGCCTGCCCGCCGATAGATGTTACGCGTTTTGCCATTCTTTCTCCTTTTGCTTATAAACAATATTTAATCCTGTTTTCTCTCCACGACCTGCACCTGCGCGGTGGCGGTGGGAATCTGCGTTGTATTGGAAAGCTCGGGATTCATCTCAAGCTTTTTCATGGTCGGTATCGTGATGATGACCGTGGTGCCCATGCCTTCTTCGCTGTCAACATCAAGCGAGCCGGAGTGCAGCTCCATAATCTCATTTGCGACGGCGAGGCCGATGCCGTTGCCGCGCACATTTTGGTTTGCTTTGTAGAACTTCTTTTTGACGTTTGGCAGATGCTCCGCCGGGATGCCGCAGCCACTGTCCTTAATGATGACGCGGATAAACCCGTCGTCCTCATACGCGGAAACGCGCACCGTACCACCGGGATTCGTGTATTTCAAAGCGTTGTCGATGACGTTGATGAACACCTGCCGCAGGCGATTCACATCGCCCAAAATCGGCGAAAGCATCGTGTCCTCCTCATCGTAAATGAGGTTTTTATGCTCCGTTCGCGCGCGGTCGGTGAACATGTACACGGCTTCATCGAGCTCCGCCAAAAGATCGATTTTCTTGAGGATCAGCCGCATTCTGCCGCTTTGCATGCGGGAAAAATCCAGAAGCTCCTCCACCATGCCGGAAAGGCGTTCTGCCTCGCGCACGATGACGTTCATGCCCTTATCATACGTTTCGCGGCCGATGCCGCCTGTTTGCAGCGTTTCCGCCCAACCCTTAATAGCCGTCAGCGGTGTGCGCAGCTCGTGCGAAACAGAGGAAATGAAGTCGTTTTTCATTTTTTCCGCTGTGCCAAGCTCTGCCGCCATGTCGTTGATGGAGTCGCACAGTGCGCCGAGCTCGTCGTCCTTCTCTTTCTTGACGCGCACGTCAAAATCGCCCTTTGCAATTTTTTCCGCCGTAGCATTGAGTTCCCGAATGGGCGTGATAATAGACCGCACAAAATAGATGCCCGAAAGTGTGACGAGCACCAAAATGAGCACACCGATGCCAATCAAAACCAGCACAACATACGTAATCTGCCGGTCTGCGCGCTCCATAGAGACGATGTACCGCACCGCGCCGAGCACCGCGCCGTTTGCGCCGCGCGCCACGCGCGAGACGGCCATGACCTTCTCGCCGCTTGCGAGCTTGCCGATCCAATAGCCGTACCCATTTTCACTGTGCAAGGCACTTTCAAAATCGGGCTTGCTCTGGTTTTGGTCCGGCGCAAAGCCGGAGGAGGTAGACAAAATGCTGCCCGAACGCGAGACCGCCATGACCTCCATGAGGTCTTTATCCGGGAAATTTTCGGTGTAGCTTCTGGCTGCAGCGTTAAACTCGCTTACGGTTTTCATGCTGCCGGAAAGCACGGTGGGCAGCTCGTCGCTGCGGCCGATGAGCGTCATTTGTATGCCGTTATAGGCATAGCTCTGCACAACGAAAGAAAGCGCCGCAATACAGGCTGTAAATAATAAAATCATCACACCGAGGCTGTTAAACAGCCAGCGTCTTGCGATACCTTTTTTGAACACGCGCTTTCCTCCTTTCTGTGCTTCTTTTTGTAGTTACCAGTATTTTTAAATGACTTGCCCTGCAAGTCATCAGAAAACCCATGCAACTGGGTTTTCTGCGGTTCAACAGTCCACCGGACTGTTGAACCTACTTTCCTAGTTTTTTATTAGGCAAAAAGATTTCGTCGTCTGCGGACGACGCCTCAGGGCCTTGCCCCGAGACCCCATAAACTTTCTGAAGAAAGTTTAATCAAAGACTTCATTCGTTTGCTTTCACGCAACCTTTTGATTACTTATCCCACCGATAGCCGATGCCCCACACGGTGACAACATGTCTCGGGTTCGAGGGCTCGTCTTCGATCTTCATTCTCAATCTGCGAATATTCACGTCTACGATTTTTTCCTCACCGACATATCCGCTGCCCCAGACGTGCTTTAGAATTTCGGAGCGTTTTAACGCCTTACCGGCATTTGAGATGAAGTATTCCATAATCTGAAACTCCACCTGTGTCAGCTCCACGGGGTTACCATCTTTTGTGAATGAGCGGTTGCGCAGGTTCAGCACGAAGCGGCCGGAGCGCAGCTCTTCGGAGAAATTCGGCTCTGCGGCTCTCGTAAACTGTGCCACACGGCGGTAAACGGCGTCCACGCGCGCCACGAGTTCTGAGGGGCTGAACGGCTTCGTCACATAATCGTCCGCGCCCATCATCAGGCCCGTCACCTTGTCCATTTCCTGCGTTTTCGCCGTCAGCATGATGATGCCGACCAGGGCCGCCGCGCCGCCGCCGAAGCCGTGCAAAAAAGCCACGAGCTGGGGCATCTGGATCATCTTGACCTTGTTGGACAGAAACAGGCCGAAGGCCGTGCCCAGCGCTATCGCTATCCAAAGAGTCGGAGAGCCGAGCGAATTGTCCTTGTACATGGTGATGAGAATGGCGCAGGCCATGGCGGCGGCGGAGAGAATATTGCCGCGCACGGCCGTTTTGACGTTGCTCATCAGATTCAGGCCATACAGGATGGCAAGGGCGAGTATTGCAGCAATGACGTTGTATAGTAATGTGCTCATTTCGCAGACAACTCTCTTAATTTTTCAGGGGTCGTTCGGGACGCGCGAAAAGAATCTGCTAGCGCTTTTTCCCCGCGATCATCTTCAACATCTTGTGGGTGATGTCAAAGCCGCCAAAAACATTGGTGATGGCCAGCGCGATGCCGCACCCGCCCAGGAAAGCGCCCAGGGGAGTGCTGGCAAGATGGGTGGCCGTCAGCGCGCCCAGAATGATGACCCCGTCGAGCGCATTCATGCTGGACATCAACGGCGTATGCAAAAGACTGGGAATGTGGCTGAGCACTTTATAGCCGATGACCAGCGCGGCAACAAAGACCAGTAAGAGGATGAATGTGCTCAAGAGGACTGCCTCCGCAGGTTAAAAGTCTTACCGGAATGCGGATGAGGGGAGCGCGCGGCCCCAAGAGCCGCGCGCTCCTCCGCTATGCCTACAGGCCGGCTTCTTTGGCGCCGGCGTGGACGATTTCCTTGTTGATCGTGGTCAGCGAGGAAGCCACGATGGGATCGTTGCGATCCAGCACGATCTTGCCGTCCTTGGCCAGGAAGGCAAGCAGGTTGTAGATGTTGTGGGCGAACATCCAGGTGGAGCTGGTGGGCATCATGCCGGGGATGTTCTTGATGCCGCTGATGGTCACGCCGTGGGCGACGATTTCCTCGCCGGCCTTGGTCAGGGCGCAGTTGCCGCCCTGGTCGATGGCCACGTCCACGATGACGGAACCGGGAGCCATGGATTTGACCATTTCTTCGGTGATCAGCACCGGAGCGAGCTTGCCGGGAATCAGCGCGGTGAGGATCACCATGTCGGCTTCTTTGATGACGGGCTTGATGGCCTCGATTTCCTTGGCCAGCCATTCGTCGGGCAGGCGCTGGGCGTAGCCGCCCTCGCCGATGGCCACGTCAGCCGGCACGCCGGTGTCGAAGGCCTTGGCGCCCAGGGACTTGGCCTGTTCGCTCGCGTCGGGACGGATGTCGATGGCGGTGACCACGGCGCCCAGACGCTTGGCGGTGGCGACGGCCTGCAGGCCGGCCACGCCGGTACCGATGACCACGACGTTGGCGGGCTTGATCACGCCCACGGCGGTGCCGACCATGGGCATAAACTTGCTCATGTAGTTGGCGGCCATGAGCACGCTCTTATAACCGGCCACGGTGCTCATGGAGGTCAGGGCGTCCATGCTCTGGGCGCGGGAGATGCGCGGAATGCCGTCCAGGGTGAGGCTGATGCAGCCGGTGTCGCGAAGTTTTTTCATGGGTTCGCGGTTCACCGGAGCGGCGGGGTGCAGGAAGGTGATCAGGTACTGCCCGTCGCGCAGCATGTCGCTTTCGTGCTTGTTCACGTCCTTGTTGAACAGCGGCTCTTTCAC